>ULKZ01004122.1_pt1 | contig 72789 bp, 70 predicted proteins | sample 1951231 | NCBI WGS metagenome assembly ULKZ01 (sample SAMEA4835508, study PRJEB28245) | human gut metagenome | biome: gut microbiome; material: fecal sample | place: Denmark | collected 2008
TATCTCCTTTTTGACCTTTAAGGTTTTTAAAAGCAAAATCAAATGTACGTTCAAATTCAGTACCACCAACAGTAACATCAACAGAAGGAATTCCTACATTCGCATCTACTGTTGCAGTAGCAGATTTAATAGAAGCAGATTTACCATCAGCTCCATCAGCTCCATCAGAACCTGGAGCGCCAGTTGGTCCAGTAGCACCAGTCTTACCAACAACTTTAGCTATATTCCATTCTTGTTTACTACCATTATAAATAGTACGAACTGCAATCCAAATAAAATTATTACCTGTCTTGCTCCAATTATCCGGATTATCATCAGGATTGCCGGGGTTATTCTCAACAGTACTATACCAAGTTTCAGTATATTGAACATAAGTCAAATTCTTAGGAGTACTCCAAGCTTCTTCTTGATTCTTACCGTTAGAAGTAAACATTCGAGTAGAAACCCAAAGTTTAGCAGAACCATCGGGAATCTCAGTACTCCAAGCACTTTCAGTAGGAACTGGATTAGTATAAGAACCGCCAGTCGGAGTTTTAACAGAAGCGTCGTTATTGCTGCGCATATAAACAACTCCACGTTTAGTATCAATACCGCGAATAGTTTGAACAGCATCTTGAATAACCGCAAAAGTAGTCGGCCCAATAACACGAACTGTATAAACATCTCCATTATTATCAATAACATTATCCCCAACAGCAAGAGTAATACCAGTAGGAGTTACAACAGAAGAAGTTTGATTATTTCCAGTAGGATTAATTTCTCCATTAAAGATAAAAGTATAATTACCTCTATCTCCATGTTCACCTTTCATATTAGTAAACTGAAATACAAACTTTGGATTAAGGTCAGTTCCTTTGTTAATAACAACAACAGTAGGAGTACCTACTTCTGCATCAACAGTAGCTTCAACGCTTTCAATTTTAGTTCCACGAAGAAGAGTAACTACCCAACCTTGTTTAGAACCATTATAAACTTCTTGTGTAGCAAGCCAAATATAACCTTCTTGATAACCTTTTACCCAGTTTTGAGGATGAGTATCTGGAGTACCAGGTTCTTTTTCAACATTAGAAGTATAAAATTCTGTATAAAGAGTATAAGTGAGCTGAGCAGGCATACTCCATTCAGCATCTTGATTACGACCGTCTTCTGTAAAAAGACGTTCAGAATACCAAAGAATACCATTTGCAGAAGTAGGTTCAGCACTCCATTCTTCCTCTACGGGGTGTGGATTGTCATAACTTCCACCAGTAGGTCTAACAACGTTCCAATCAGTGATACGACGATAAGCTCGACCAAGCCGACAAGAAGCAGCAGCTATTTCATAATCAAGCCAATATTCATCATTATCACCCCCCGTAGGAGATGCACCAACAGGCACATCTTGCTTACTAAGATAAACATGTCCATTATGCTTAACATAAGTAAGCCTTTCATAAGCCTGCATTGCATCATAAATTTCAGGACTTGCAACAGTTACTATTGCTTTCCCCAAGTCTTTCTCTTCTATATCCATGATTAACAGCGATTAAATTATTATCTTTAATTTCAAAATCAATAGCTTGTTTGTTAGCAGATTTATCAATCTCACGAAGATGTCCAGTTTTGGCATCAAGTTCAAGCTTAACATCAGTTTTCTCTTGACAAGGAAGAATATCAAGATAAACATGACCGTTTTCTTCTATACCATTCAAACGATACTCGTAAAGAATATCGTTCTCTTTAAAGTAATTATTAGCAAAAGCAATAATACAATCAAGGAAGAGCTTAATTTTCTTGGTATCTTCAAAGAAATAAGCGGCAATAAGAGATTGGAAAAGATTAAGATTATAAACAGCTTTACGAAGTTTATAATTATCTCCATGAGCATTAATAAATATTTTAACTAAATCAGTATAAACACATTTAAGTTCTTTAGGAATATAATGATAGAAGAAGTCATAAATAGAATCATTAGCACGAGCGGTTTTAAATTCTGCAAGAGCTAAGGTATCATAAACGCTAAAAGTAGCATTAATATATGTTTTGTATTTATCGTCTTGAGTTCGATAATTACCAGTAGCAGCTAAACGTTCTTCCATTCCCCAACTACCAGCAAACGAAACTCCAGCGGTTTTCATATAACTATTTGAAGTAAAATTCCAATCAGAACAGCTTTGACCGCAAGAAGTAGTAGAATAACAATATAAACCATTTCCTTGATAATTGTCGCTTTCGTCGCTTTCGTTAACAATACGACCATTTCTAATTTCTTCATACATTAATCTGTAAGTAGTTTCTCCACTTGTATTGTTAGGAGAAAGATTAAATGTATGCTGTTGAAGATAAGCAACTCTTTGAGTTCTAAAAGTAGCTTCTGCTTGTTTAACAGTAATCTTAACTTTAGTATCATTAGAAGCAACAAGTCTAACAGTTATCTTACCAGTTCTAAAAGAACCAACAGTATTTTCATCACAAAGAATATAAGTTTCATCTTGATTACCAACATGAAGCCAACTACTATCAGAAATTGGTTCCCAATGAAGATTATCTTCAACAGAAGAAACATTACCGTTAATAACATGTCGCTTTTCAGCACGCGTTATATTAAAATAAGAATAAGCTCCGTTAGGATAAGCAACAACATCAATCCAAGTACTTTGGGCTTCAATAAAATATTGGTCTTCAACAGTAGAAGCAGCTTTAGTAATAGTAAGTTTTTCTACATTAGGAGTTCCGGAACTTTGAGTTTGAATAACATCATATTGAATAGATACAGTTTCGTTAGTTTGATTAAGTTCAGAAGTAATATAAATATATTCACCTTGAGGACTTGCAGTAACTCCACCATATTGACTTTCATTAGCATTACCACTTGTTTGAGAAAGATAATAATCAACATTCTCTCTTCCGCCCTCTGGACTACCATTGACATATTTCTGTCGATAAGATTCAACAGATATAGTCTTACTATCTGCGGTATTAATAAGAGGAACTTCATTTTCATCAATACTCAAATGATAAGTATAAGTAATAGAAGCACCAGTTTGATTAATTCTAACTTCAAGCGTCTTACCAGAATTATCTTGTTGAGTATAAAGAATTTTACCGCTTCTTTCGCTTTCTCCACTATTAGGAGCAACAGTAATACTATTTGGCAAACCGTCTTGAATAGTTATAAAATCGTTACCAGTAACAACAGCACCAGTATAACCAATAGGAGTTTTAGTTGTAGGTTTACCATTAATATAATATTGTTTATAAGACTGAATATTAATAATAACATTCTGTCCAGTAGAAGGCGGAGTTAGACTTTCTTGGTCAACACTAAATACATAACTAATTTCTTCTTGAGCAGGATTTTGTCTAATATCTATGATTTCAGACTTATTACTTTCCATTTGTCTAACAATAATACTATCTGTACGAACATTAGTAGTATCATTAGCAGACATATACCATTTCGTTTTATCAGAAGTATTATTTTTAAGAAGCCCTTTATCAGAAATAGCTGTATAAGGAATATCAGTTCTATCTCCTTGAGAAACTCCATTAACATAAGTTTCTTTATAAGACTCAACAGTTAAAGTAACAGGATTAACTCCATCTGAATCAATAGTATTAGTATCAACAGTAGCAACAAGTCTATATCGAATTTCTTTATTAAGACTATCTTGATATAAATCAATTTTCTTATTTCCAGAAACACCAACTTCGTCACGCTCAATAATAATAGCAGCAGAACGAATTTCTTCAGTATTAGCTTCGGCACTTACTTGATTACCGTTGACTTTAAAATAAATACTTGAAGAATAAGCATTGTATGGAACATTAATCTTATCTCCGATTACAGAACCGTCGCTATCTACAAGTTCTTTATAAGACTCAACTGTAAAAACTTTAGTACCACCCTCAGCAGGTATTTCAATAGAAGTAGGCTCAACATTGATAGTATAACGATAAGTATAATCGTTTACATCTTGAGTAACTTTACCCTCAAGAATATTGCCACTTTCATATTGAACTAACTTAAATTTAGCAACACGAAGTTTAGATTTATTTTCACGAATAATAAGAGTATTATTTGCACTGGTATAACCAAGCCAAGTAGCATCTTCAGAATTATTAAGAACAAAATCATATCCAATACTAAAAATCTCTTCCTTAGTTCCAATAGAAACAATCTTCTGAGATTTAATATTAAAATAAAGAGTTTGTCCAAGACCGTCATCTTGAATATCTAATTGACTTTCATCATTGACTTGAAAATTATAACTTGTTTTGGTATCAGCAAATTTATAATCATCGCCAGTACAAGTAACTTCAACTTCGCTATCTTCAACATGAATAGTAGAAGTACCAACATTAACATCGGTATACTTTTTAAGTCCACGAACTACAAAGTCATATATACGATTTGCTTTATCGACATCTTCTCGATAATAGACATAAACAGCATTTTTAAAAAGGTTCCAAAGTTGAATAATGTCTTTATTTTTGTTATTACAAACATTATCACAACCAGCAATAGCAGATACTCCATAATCTATAAGCAAAGATTGGATTTGTCTATAAGTACAAACCCAATCAATAGGAACTTTTATATCATGTAAAACAGTATCTTCCATATTCAGAAGTATTAAATATTACATCAATTTTTTCTTTCTCTTTATCGGTAAGAAGAATATCGTAATCAATACAACTACGTATAACATCATAAAAATAAGAACTACCAAAAAGATTGGCAGAAACAAATCCAAGATTTATCTTATCTACATCTTTACAAACAACATTGTTAATATTATTACGAAGTTTATTACTGATACGTTCGAGCCTTTTATCGTTACTCATGGTCGGTATATTTATTGTTAATATAAACTATCCAATCATTAACCTTAACATAAAGAATATTATATATTTGATTAATACGGATTTTTTCTTCCTGACCGTTGTAAATAATACCAAGTATATTATTAAGACAATCTTCTTTCCATTCTTCTTTTAGGAATAAAGAAATCGGACGACCATCAATATCATATTGAGAAAGATTATGATAAACTTTATAATATTCGGCATTAATAGTTTGTTTGATATTAGCGACAACAAGATTCTTATTAAGGTCGATATTATTGTTTATAATAATGTTTCTACAAAGATGAGCAATTCTTGATTGAAAATTGGAAAACGAAAGCTCAATTGCAATCTTGCTTTTCTCAACATCTTTATGAAGAGCATCTTGAAAAAGTTTATCAAGAATTGTATTAAGTCTTACAACGTTATTACTAACTTCTTTAACAGAATTAGCCATTTCAATCATAGGTTTTTGTTGGTCTTTATGACGAAAATAGTCAATTCCTTTAATAATAATAGTATAAAGAATAAAAACACAACTCGATATTATAACAGCAGTAACAGAATAGTTTCTAAGACTTTGGTTAACAAAGTCCATAACGGGCGTGAGTTCAGTCATGAGCATTAAACAATAAAAGCCACTATTACCATAAATACTTATAGTAACAGTGGCTTTGCGTATTATACAAATTATTTGCTTACTATGTTAGGCAGCAAGTGCAGCCAAGATTTTGTCGATAGTCGCAATAGCGGCAGCACCAGTAGGTACAGCTATTTGTACAATTTGATTAATACTTTGGTCAACTGTCTTCATTTCACGAGGTTCGGCAAAACGAATTGTATAGACAGTAAATCCAGTATCGGCGGAATCATCTTGAGCCAAAGGATTAAGCGGGAAGTCCGGATAAATCAGCTCACCAGCATCTTGATAAGTATATTCGATACCAGCATCGGCAGCAGCCTTGATAGCCAAATCGGTAATGTACTTAGCATCTGCAACAGCGGCAGTAGCATGTGTCTGAGTAACAGCAGTTCCGAACAAATCATCGCCAAGTGTCAGCTCATAATCAACGCCTTTTTCTTTGGCAGTAACCGTAACTTTACCAGCGGAAGCAGCAGCAGTAATACCAGCACCAACATTTGCTGTAATCTGCGAAGCTAATGCAGCAGCAATAGTGTCAACGGTATCGGCAGCCTTTGCGCGGACAGTAGCAGTCCATTTGTTACGTTCATTAAAACCAACTCCTTTCTTTACAACAACAACAGTATAATCACTTCCTGCTACAACATCAGCAATAGTAAAATTACCAGTGTATTGAGTAGAGGCGGCATAAACCATTTTGCTATAAGAGAAGTTATTCTTGTAAATAGGAACAACAAGTTTACCACCTTTGGCATCAGATTTACCAAGATAAATATAACCTTTGTTCTTAATCTTAGTACCGTCGCTGTCAAGAGTTTCAACTCCAGAAACAAGAGCTACGAAAGCAAGTTGACCAACGGCAAGACTTGTAAGAGCAGTAGGATAATCAACGCTCTTACCTAAAAGAAATTGCCTCATAATTAATAATATTTTAATTTACTTTTTGTTCATTAGGACGAGTAAAAGTCTGTTTATAATACTGAACAGCAAGTTCAATTATTTCTTGAATAAGATAATCAGGCATATCACAATTTACATTGTTAGCAGAATTCTCTTCATCAAGTCTAACTTTATTGGGTGTCTTAATATAATTGTAAACAAGAATATTAGGAACAGCCTTAGAACTACCATTATATATTTCAACATTCAGTTTCTCGTCAATGGAAACAGCAACACAAACGGGGTGTTGTTTAGTAGCACGATTGCAATAATCTCGAAGTGTTCTTTGAAGATATTCAGCTTCAATAATACGGCAATCGTAAAGAGCATTGTCACCAGCATAACCAATAGCAAAACGAGTATAGAACATTACTTCGCTATTATCGACCTTAGCAAGAAAAGGATGAAGCTCAGTACCACCCCCCGTAAGGGATGAGCCTGATACTTCTCCTTTCTTAGCAAGATTACGCAGAGCATTAAGTTGAGAAATGTCAGCGTTAGCTCTAACAATTAAATCATTAACAGTTTGAGCATTCTCTGCAACGATATTTCGAGTTTTGGTTATAATGGCAAAATTAAGACAAATATCAACATCTTCTGGAAAAATAGCACGAACAGTTTGCAGCCCCATGCGTTGAGCAACTTCTCTGAACGTGACGTGCATCTGTTCTATATCCATAACTTAAACAAGTTTTAGTTGATTTTCGTAAGCGGCAACAGTAGCTTCATTTTCAGCGTTCTTGAACCAAGCAGTAGCCTCTTTCATATTAGCCCCAATAAAATCACCATTAGCAGAAACAATGTTTTGACTATGCGGATGTCTAATAAGAATACCGTAAGCAACAAGACGTTCAATCAGAGATTTAACGGAAATACTGCGGTCGGTATAAAGCTCATTAAACTTAGCAGGTTCTTTCTGACTAAAATAGTCAAGATTTTCTTGTTTAACAAGGTCGTCTTCGGCAAGTGACGGAATGATAGGTTTATTCTTCAATACACAGTACTGAACATAAACATCTTCAAACGCTTTGTCATTACCGATAAGAGTAACAAAGTTACGCTTAGCATTGTTGAGTTCAAGACGTTGCTTAGCTTTAAGCTCGTTTTCCTTTTGTTCGTCTTTAAAATAAAAACGAATATGCTCTTTGTTAATAAGAGAGTGGTCTTTAGCAACATCAGAATATAACAAGCAATGACGATAAAGAAGATAATCGGCTACATTTTCCGGATTACCATATTGCCATTTAGTAGACTCAAGAGCATTGAGCTTAACAATTCTATTCTCAATAGCACGTTTAAGAGCCGTAGCATCGCCGCGATTGACTTGGGCAAATTCGGTTTCAATAGCTTCTTCTTTTTTCTTAAAAGCAAGATAATCTTTATAATGATTATAATGGAAAGTAAGATTAAGACGAAGACCAAGCTTGTCAACTTTAACCTGAAAATTATTCAGATATTCTTTAACACGTCTAACGAAATTTTGGTCGTTAGGAGAAACACCAATAAGATTAGGAAAGTAAGCTTCAAGTTCGCCTTTGTTTGCACAAAGAGCATTAGAACTTCTAATACAGCTACCGATATATTCGTTACGTTCAGCAAGCTCTTTATCATTAGCTTTGCGATACAAAGAATAATGAGAAGCAAGAGCTATAACCATATAACGAATATCAACATAAGCGGCTTCAGCTTCTTCTTGTTTTCTTTCTACCATAGTGGTAGTTGGTTTCTCTTTATCTACTGTTTCAGTAGGAGCAGCAGGAGCGGTGTTTTCCTGTTTATTTGCAGCACCACCAGCATTTAGCATTGTAGGCATATCTTTTACTGTTTAACGGTTAATTATAATTTACATTGCAACAAGAACATCTTCGTCGTGTTGTTTACCTGCAATCCCATGCTACCCTTAATCTCGTAACGGGACATATCAATTTCGGTAGCAGCACGGTTAGAAGTAGCAACACCCCAAGAAGCAGGTATCGGCGTCATACCCTCAATAACCTTAGCAATATATTCCTGTCCTTTCTGACGAACAATGCGAACATTACGTTCACCCTTATAAGTAGAGAAGTCAATAAAGCAAGCTTGATGAGAAGTAATAGGCAGACCTGTACGAGGATGAATTTGTCCATTAGCCTTAGCAGCTTCGGCAATAGTTCCCTTATCGAAGAAAGAACAATGTTTAACGGTAATAATATGTCCGTCCGGAGTAATGTATTTATTGAAATACTTACCGTAAGCAAGACCATTGCCGTTATCCATAATCTTCTTTTCACCGAGAGGAGTAATGAAACCCTTGCTCATAGCTTCATTCTCAATAGCATATTGGAAGTCTTGGATAAAACCCTTACCAGCCATAAGAACAATCTCCATTGTACCATCATCGGTATCTTGGTTAAGAACGTCACCGACAGTTCTTTCCAGCTTCGTCAACGTCAAGAACTCACCGTAAGTATCAAAGTTACTTTCACGGCAAATCTCAAGCATACCAGCAGTACGATAAATAGGTTTACCGTTATCGCGGTCTTTAAGTTTAATAGTACCGTCAGGAAGTCTGTTATAGGTCGACAACCACAGCCGTTCTTCGTTCATTATTCTCATGTTCAAGCCGAACTGGCGCATTTCCTCGCCAATCCAAAGATTGGTAGTACCGCCACTTTCTCCTTGCTGAAACTGATATTTAGTAACAACATTAGAAATATTACCAGCAACTTCTTTAGAGAAACGGAAAAACTCAAGCTGAGAAGTCATTTTACCCGGCCCCATAGCATTACTACGATTACCTTTAGAATAAGATTCTGAAACGGTAGGAGCAGCAAGTGACCAATAAGTTCCTTTAGCTAAATTGTCAAGGTCGCAATAAGCAGTCGGGTCGGGATTAACCGGAGCCAGAATATAAGCATAACCGTAAGCAGATTCACCGAGGTCTTTCTGAATACGATATTGAGTTCCGTCCGGAGCAATAACACCATACTGTTCGATAAACCAATGAGTAGCAAAATGTACTTCAAATTCAGCACCACCAAGACCAGGTTTAGCATTGGAAGTATTGAAATAAGTAACATAATCAATAAATTTCATGCGTCCCATAGTCTTCCAAGTCCACTGTACCGTAGCAACAGTATCAGTACCTTTTGCACCTTGACCCTCAGTCATAAACGTAAGAGGGAAACGGTCGTCGTCAAGACCATAGTTGTAAGTCAAAAACGCATTAATTTCAACTGGACTTTGAAGCATAAGATTAGCAATACTTTCTTCATTGCTATATCCTCTATCGTCATAACGCCCAGTTTCAAGAACTCGCATTGTGTACATAATGAATAATTTTATTTAGTTATTAACTATAACCAAGAGCGGCAGCTATATTGCCAGCAACACTCTTCGGTTTCGGTGGAGTAACTCTAACAGTAGCAGTTTGTTTTGCAGCGGCTGCTTTAAGACGAAGATTTTTCGTTTCTTTATTAGTAACAGCCAAATCGACAAGATTAGAATAACTTCCGCCTGTAAAAGTAAGATAAGCACGAAGCAAATCGTCTTGAAGTTGTTCCTTTGCATCACGAGCAGCCAAATCTCTTTCATAACGACTATAACCTTTATCATCAACTTGATAAAGATAATTAAAGAAATCATTAGGAGTAGCTGCAATTTGTTTGCCGTTTTTGTTAATAATGATAGTATCAGGTATTTTATAACCTGCAATCTCTTTACTATCAACAACAGCTTTAACACCGTTCCAGTAATCGGCTTCTGCTTTACGCTCAGCTTCAAGTTTGGCTTGAGCTTCTTTAGCTTGCTGCTCTTTAAGAGCTGCATCTGCTTGTTGAAGTCCAGCCAATTCACTTTTAGCAACATCTAAAAGAGCGTTAGTGTCTTTCAGATACTTAATGTAAGCATCAACATCACCGTGACGTTTATTTTCTTTGTAGGCTTCACGAATAATAGCTTCTTGTTGTGCAATATTATTTTCATCAATAGTAATAGAACTTCTGTCTTTAACTTCTCCAAATCCACGAGCATCGTTACCGTTAGCTACGTAATAATTCAGAAAATCGGCAACAATAGGATATTTATCAAGAAGAGTTTGAACGCCAGCTTGAGCAATTTCTTGCTTCTGTAATTCAATAACTTCATTGACATATTGAGCAATTCCCTCAGGAGTATTATCAAAAGTAATCGGTTTGTCGTTCTCATCAGTAACTTCAACGCCAACAGCTTTGATAATTGAATTAACATCAATAGGAATTTCTTTATTCTCGTCAACTTCAAATTGAGCAAGATATTCCTTAACTTCTGCGGCTTCTTTAAAAATCTTATTATCTTTGTCAACAAGATTACCCTCGCTATCAACAGTATAAGATTCTTCGCCAATAGAAATAACAGTACCAGCAACTAAATCGCCAAATTTATCATCGGCAGGTTTGTTACCATCACCAGCAGGTTTATCACCGTCGGCAGGTTTATCATTTCCAGCATTATCTGCTGGTTTATCAGCCGGCTTATCAACGGGTTTATTATCATCTCCAAGACCAGTAGTCTGACCAGTAGGGTCATCTACTACTTTACCTGTTTCTAAATCTGTAATTGGTTCTTGTGGTTCATTACTACCACTTCCGCCAAAACCAAAATCAATCTTAGGCATAACTTTATCTTTTATTGGATTAATATTACAAGACAAAAGTATAATATATATAATATGGTGTTCCGCAGGCGTATCCTCTACGGGGGAGATTGGTTGGTATATTTCTGCTGTCAAAAATCGTATTAGAAGTGCATCTACGCTTGCAGCCGTTATCCACATTGAACGATTTTGTCCGAAATGATTAATCTATCCACTTTCGTAGAAGCGTGGTATACTGGGCTTTAAAATGCGTCTGTTAGTAAATAATATTTACAAATTCGATTTATCTCATTAATAATAAGAGCATTATAAACAAAAATGCCGTTACTACTCTCACGAGCAATAACGGCACATAGACACAAAACACATTTTAGAAAAGATTATTTTTTATCGTATTGATTCTTATTTTCTTTAGCAATTTTATATTGAGTATCAGCTTTATAAACATCAGTAGCTGCTTTAAGTTGTTGAGCTTTAGCATCATTGGCAATCTTTTGCCGTTCATTCATTACTTTCTCACGCTCAATATTATTCTTAGCAGCATTGGCGGCATTAGTCGCAGCAAGAGATGCAGCAGAGTCACCCCCCGTAGAGGATAGCATAGCTTTCACAGCTTCAATCTGACTATCAAGATATTTTTCAAGACTAAGAGTTTGTCTATCTTGCTCACCTTGAGCTTGTATCTTATCAAGTTCATATTGTTGTAAAGCCTGAGCATTCTGAGCATCAAGTTGCTTCATTTGTTCTTCATGCTGACGATTAAGTTCTTGGAACTTATTAATAGCCTTTTTAATCTCAGCTGTATTATCTCCGTCAATAGCCGCAGCTGCCATAGCAGCATCACCATTCTGTGCAGCACTAAAAGCAAATTGTTTATATTGATTAAGTTTATCTCTTTCTTTAGCAGAAAGTTTAGGCATAATCACATAATCAGCATAAAGATGAGAATTAACGTCAAGACTAAAATATTTAAGTTGTCCATTGTTCTTATCTTTATAAGAAGTTTGTAGACCGTCAACCCAAGCAAGTTTAGAATAATCTAAATCACGTTGATAATCATGGGCACGCATGTGGTCAAACATAAACTCAACAATAACACTACCCATAGAACCACGAATAATAGCTTGCTCAGTAACTCCTTTACCAGCACTATTAGCAATTTCGCCATAACGTTGAGGAGTCATATCAACTTTATTCATAGCAGCTTGTTCGTTCTCAGCAAGAAGTTGTCCAAGTTGAGTAATATAATCAGAAGTCTGACTATTAAGCATACGAGTTTGTTGAGCTTTAAGCATGCCTTGGTCGTCTTCATCATCAATATAAAGAACACCGTCGGCAGCCATACGATAAATAGTATCCTCAGGAACTTTACCAAGAAGAGAACGAGCAATCATCAGTACGTTCAACTTGTTTTTTGCAATAGCCATTTCTCTATGATAAGCAACAATATTACCAAATACTTGGTAAGGAAGAACTATATCAATAATACTGAAACGACCAAAACCAGGAAGAAGTTCCATAATACCGTTATAAGGAAGCTTGCCATTACGATTGTAAGCAATAGGACGACATTTATAAGGATAAACAGCATTGTTTCGAGTACCTATTCTATCGGCTTCAAAAACTTGCGGTTCCCAAATCCATTCAATGTTAATATCACCAGCTTCGATATTAAGTTTATAATCTTCATCAACAACTCTTTCACCAATAATACCACCAGCTTGATATGTAAGAATACCTTTCTTAACTTGTCCACGCCAAACTACATGCCAAACTTCAATAAGATTGGTATTGAAATCACGAACCATAAGCGGCTCGCTTTTAAAATACTCACGTTCCTTGTCGCTAAATTTAGCACAACGGTCTGGATAACGTTGTCTATAATTATCCCAATAAAGAAGTCCTTTATCGTCTTGAGAAATATTACGACCATTAATATAATAAGTATCAAGATATTCCTTGTCTTTATCATCAAGCATATCATAATATTCATCAATAATTTGTTGAAGCGTCATCATACGACGTTCGGCAAACATATCATAATCTTCAACAAGAACGTTATCGTTAGGAACAGGAAAAGCATCTCTATTAGAAACAACCCGTTTAATAATTTGATTTCCTTTTACTTCGGTATAAGTATAAACTCTACCAAAAGCAACCCATTCAAAATATGCACGAGCATATAAAGCGGCAGCATCAGTCAAATCATCAATAACGGCAAGAATCTCTTGTCCTTGGGCAGACATATCATCAATATAATCTTCATTGAACTTCTTAACAAAAGCTTCAATATCAAAATTATCTTGAGGATTAAATTGTTCGGGTTGTCCACCTTGTTGTACAAATGCTTGATAATTCTGTTGAATACGTTCAGCTATCTTAACTTGAACAATCTGCATAAGTTCTTGACGAAGCTTGGCATCACGAGAAAGAACTACTTCGGGATTATTAGCCCCTACAATAAAGTCATGCGGATTTTGAATATATTCTCCAACATATCTACGAATAACTCCGTTAACAATATCGTAATTGCGCATAGTAGCTGGAAAACGAGTATATTCTTTTTTCTCAGCATTATAGGGATTAAGAGTTTTCTTATAAAATTCAGGATTAATCTCCCCTTTAAGGAAAGCATATTTTTGTTCAACTTCATCATCACGAGCAATACTTTTACCAGCAGCAATAACATAATCGCAACAATTGGCATAGTATTCAAACTTATTCCGTTCAGCAGCACTAACACGCTGCTTAGGAAAATTAAAATTGTTACTAAAATACATATTTATATAAGGTTTAATTTAACAATAAGCAGCGTATCTACTATAAATATAAAGAGTATTAATCAAACACTCAAGACGAATACAAAAATATTCATTGCAAAAAAGATAAGTACTAAGTTCTTCCATATTAATACCAATTACGTTTCCAAAACTTTTCTGCTGCATCTTGACTTTCAAGAAGTTTCTTTCTATTACTATTCTCACCTTGAGCTTTAATATCAAGAGATTTACTATAAATAGCTATAAGAAGCATTTCAGAAACACGGTCAAAGTTACCAACAGGATTCCATTTTTTAAGTTCAAGAATATCTTGATAACAAGGAATACGAGTAAAAAGATAAATAGGTTTGCCCTCTTCATCTTTACCTATTTCTGTATAAAGAAACTCCTTAAACAAACGAAGAGCATCGAGTTTCTTTTGTCCGTCTGTAATATTATAACCATAAGACTTACTAACAGCACCTTTTAAACTGGTGTCCCATACAAAAAGAGGTTCAAAAGCAAGATAACGAGTAGCTTTCCATTTACTAAAATTGGAAACAGTTTCACCACGGTTAACCTCAACAATACCAGTTCTTACACAATTATAATAACGGCAAAGTTGATAAAAAATTCTATCTGCTTCTTCAAGTTTATTAGGACGTCCATAATAAGCAGCACAACATTTTAGTTTATAACCATTTCTTGCAGACGGCATTTCCCAAACATGAATACTGTTATGAGAATGTTTATCGGTAATTTCTTTAGCATCTTTATTAATGCCAACTGGGTCATAAGTAACAGCATAAGTCCCCTCTGGAATTTCTTTAACTTCAACATCATTAACATATTTAATATCATATTGAGGATGAAACCAAATACGAATACAACCATGAGGATGTTCGTTTCCTTTACGAGGTACGCCTTGTATCCAATCATAAACAACAGCATCAGGATTTTCTTCCTTAATACGTTTATTAGATTTAAAAATAAGACTGTTACCTTTCTCTTCAAATTGACCGTCAACGTAGAAATTATAAACACTATCTGTACGAAGACGTTCTTCATAATTAACAAGTTCTTCACTTGTAAAGAGATTTTCGGTAGCACTACTAAAACTTTCAGCAGGAAAAAGAGCACGTTGACCACAATAATTAATAAACTTAGCAAAAGTCTTAGTTTTAGCTTTCATAGTTTCACGAGCACGCATAGCAACTTTAAGACCAATATCGAGATTGCTATTACCATTTTCATCAACAGCAGGAATACCGTCTATGCTTCCCTCAAGACCCCAACAATAAGATTTAAAGAAACCACAAATCTCATTACGAGCATCTTTATCCCAAACATTTTCAAAAGGCATAAAATTAAATTCACCGGGAGCATAAAAGTTTTCTTCAAAGACTTGCATGTTAGTAGCAGTAGCTGTTCCCCAAGCAACAAGAAAACCAGTAGTAATATCACCAACTGTCATAGCAGGTTCAGTCACAGTCATAAACTCATTGAAATTCTGCATTGTAGAAAGCTCTTCTACATTAATACCAACAGCATCTTTACCAATAGCACAGTCGGGATTATTATTAGCAGAAACAGAAATAAGAGAACTCTGCCAACTATCTTCAGATTCTACTCCATTAGGAAGTCTAAATCCAAGACGAAAATCTTCAGCACTACTACTATAAATACCACGCTTAAACATAGTCTTTTCTTCATAGAAACGAAGAGTATTAAGAGCAAAGTCAGTAAGACCACCTTTCTTAGTAAGATATTTATTATCAGCAGCAACATTAATAAAGACTTTATGTTTACGAAGATTTACAGCATTAGCAGCACGAGCAGCATTCATATAAGAAAAACCACCACGACGAGTCTTTACAATAATAAGATGAAAACCATTATTCTTGGCAAACTCATAAACAGCATGTGTCCAAAACTGAGCATCAACAAAACGAGGAAAAGCAAATTTCTTTTCACCAGTAGCTATACGACCAGAAGCATTAATACTCGCATCATCGGTACGCTCCATACGAGTATAATTAAGAAAATTATAATAATCACCACTTATATGAACATCTTCAATAGAACCATCTGGATTTTGCCATATAGGAGCACTAAAACCATTCTTTCTACGGTCTGCTTCTCTCTTACGAAGCTGTCTATAAGGAATACTATCTTCTTTAAAATTAGTATATTTATTTCCATTGGCTTCAAAGAAATCAGCCATTTCTGTAAGTAGATGAACATTAACAAACTTACCCGGCTTAATATTCATAATAAAACCACCACTGTCACCAATACGGAAATGATTATAAGGGTCATAATAACCTTTTTCAGAAGCAAGCGGATAACGGCTTTTATCTTCTTCTATAAACGCTTTAAAAGGATATTTTTCAGCAGCCATATCTTTATTTGACTAATAACAATACAAGAAAAGCTGATGCAAAAGCACCAGCTACACCACCAATAATCTTAGTCTTTTTCTTGGACTTATCAAGATTACGTTCTAAATTTTGTCTTGCAATTTCAGAAGCAGAAGCATATCGCTTCATTTCTTCATAACTATTACTAAGAATTTCTATTTTCTTATCTTTAAGATTAATCATACTGTCTTTGAGAACTATAACAGCAGCATCAATTTTAGTTTTAGTCATTATAGCATTTGCAGTACGTAAATCATTAATAGCCACTTTAACACTATCCCTTGCTTCAACCCCCCGTAGAGGATGAGCCAATAAGCTCGTAGAATTTAGCAACAGTTGCGCTATCATCAAGATTGAGAACATCATCAATAACTTCCTTTTCATAAGTATTATAATTTATAATTGTACTATCAAGATGTTTAATAGAAAGTTCAACGGAGTCAATCCGAACCTTATTAACAACAGTATCAGGAAAACCATTTATTAGCTGAAACGAACTCTCTGCACCTGACTTATTAAACAACAAAATTGTTATCAATAAATTAATTAACGCTATAATTAATACGATTATTACAAGCTTCTTCATAACTCCGTTGAATTTATTATTTAATAGCTACAAGTTTATTTAAAAGGTCAAGCGACCATTTACCAGTTTCTCTAAGGTCAAGCACACGTTGAGCAAATCTAATAGCAGCAGTCTGACCTTGATTAACAGCGGTATCAAACATTTGTTCAGCAACAAGTTGACTTGGAACATCATCGAGCTCAAAACAATCCCAATACTTGTCTTTATAAAGGTCTTGAACTTTCTTTTCAAGTTCGGGAGTCTTTTTAAGAATACCCTTAAAAGTAGTAGGATGAGCTTTCTTAATAGCATCAATAGAAATCCAACCGTCCCAATTAGGGTTAGCTTTACGAGATATTCCTTTATAAGTTTCGCCGCCAGCATCATCGGGGTCGTTAGAATAAATCCCCTCATTATTCAAAACTTTTTTATAAGCGTCTATAAACTTTGCCATATTAATTAGGTTTTATATAATCTTTTGCATAACAAAATTGATGTCCTTTTACATGTTTAATAGTATAACGAACACCTTTTTGATTTTTAAGAATAGTTTTATTAAGATAATGTGTCATATAAGTTCTACTACATCCAATACTTTCAGCAGCCTGTTTAGCACTTCTATATTCATTAATAATATTGTTGTTATCATCAATCATATAGGCTTTATTAAAATTTCCTTTTGTAGATTTATAAATACCTTCAACAATACGGTTTTTAGTATTAGGATTATTAGTGTTTATATTAACATCACACCAACGTATATTAGAATAATGATTATTAAAAATATTACCATCTATATGGTCAACAATATTATAATTAATTTTATCAGGATTAGTACAAAAGTATTCAGCAACAAGTCTATGTATAAATCTATCTTTTCTACTACCATATTCCCAAACAAATATAGTAACGCGAAGATAACCTTTATTATTTAACATCGGCTTTAATAGACCATTATTTTTACTTCTAACACGACCGTAATTAGATATTTCATAATCAGTATTTTCTTGAATAACTTTCCAAATTTCATTAGTAGCATTAAGATTATAATAATTATTTATATAATCTTTATATTCATTAAAATATTTAGGAAGTTTAAAATTAAATTTCACCATAGCAATTTAAGGTAATTTATTGTCTGGAAAAGTAAAATACCAATCTTTAACTCTAAACTGTAAACGACCAGCTTTAGCATTTCGTCTACAACAAGTAAGTATTTGACTATTTACAGTTCCACATACTTGGTTACATTCAAAAAGACTACGAAAGACATCAACTTTAGTTTCATCGTAAATACTTATACGAACAATCTTAGTTGAAGTTCCTTGTTTATTCACATACGGCATTGGTAACAAAATATTTATCGGGATAAACAATCTTATTATAAAGGTCTATGGCTTCGTTTTTAATATAATCAACTTCATCTTTATCACCATCATAAGCTTCAAAAACTTTTATATTAAGCCAATCTTTAAGAAAAAGTCTATCATTATAAATTTGAACTTTATAACGTTTAATAAGACCATATCCGTTATCATCTTTAATAAGTTGTTCGGTATAAACAACTCTATATGTTCCATTGTCTTTAATAACTTTCATAATACATTATTCATTAAGTACACGATTAAGCCAACCTCTAAGGTATTTAATATTGTTACCTTTAGCTGCAATTTCATTATAATGACGAATACGTTCAAGTTTATATTTAGCAACAAAAAGTTCAGCACTAATAGTAGTATCAGCTTTATAAGCATTAAGACTATCTTGAGTTCTACGAAGTTGTTCAGTAAGATTAACAATAGTTATACTATCTGTGGAACTCCCCTGTAAAGGAATGTACTTGATAATAGGCTCTGGGTTTTTATCATAAAGAGCAGCTCCGGAAAGTACACCAAGTATAATACCAATAACTAAACCAATAATAGTATTTTTCATAATCCAAGAGTAAAATTACGTTTAACATCTTGAGCTTTAAGTTTAGCTTTTCTATCAGCTAAAATAAGTTCAATTTCTTTTTCTCTATAAGGAAGAGTATAGAAAGTTATCTTCTCTGTCGGATTCTCTTTAATATGATAAAGTCCATCAGGAAAACGTTTAGGCATTCCATACTCGTTAAGTTCAAAACCACAATCAATATGAGCAAGCCAAAGTCCTCGAATCTCAAGACCTGTTATAAGATTAACAGCTTTAGCATACATACTCAATTGAAGATTATAAATACTTCCATTACAATGAGGAAGATTATTAACTGGCGGAAGAAGAGTTTCTTTTTTCTCTACCCATTCATTAGTCATTTGAGCGGGTTTCTGTTTCTTATCTTTACGATAATATCCAGACGTAAATATAAGTCCACCACGATTGGTTTTCCAATCTCCGATTACAGCTTTATTCTCCCATTCATTAACAAGAAGAACATCAATAGTGCCACTGATAAGATAATCAATAAGAAACATACCAATCTCAGCATAAATCTTATAGCCAAGACTAACGTATTTTTCAAAGACTTCATAAAGATTATCATATTTATAATCAGTAGCTTCTTTAAATTCTTCTATATTAAGAAGTTTATAATTAGCATTAATAGTATTTAAATCAGCGACAGTAATCATTTCTCCATCACCGTCACGTTCAAGATATTGAATAGCTTGTTTAAACTTACTGGCTCCCTTAATACCGTCTTCAAGACCATTGTGAGTAACAGTACCTCGTTCGCAAGCTTCTTTAGTAATAGTATTCCATTGTTCTTCAAGTTGTTTTTCGCTAATACCAAGTTGTTTAGCTTTCTTATGTAGCCAGTATTCTTTATCAAATTTGGGAGCATAATTATGAAGTATGGTAGTAGTACTTATATAATCATTGCCGAGAGTATCGTTATATTTGTGTTCCTCTTCATGAAATATAAGTTTAATTCCATTGTATCGTTTATCAATTTTCATAGCATGTTAATCTTCTTCAACCATACTGCTAACAACTTTAACACCACCACGTGCTGTTCGAGTTTCTTCTTCATAAGCAGCTTCTTCTTCTGCTTTCTTAAGAGCAGTAATAAGATTCGGTAAATCAGTTATACGTTTATTTATCTTATCCATATAATCAATAAATATACCAGCGTCTTCGGCAGATAATCCGCTTTGAAGTTTATCGTTAAGCTGTTCATTAATTATATTGGATGAAACAGTGATATTACGAATAGCTTTTTGAAGAGATTCAACAGCTTCGCCAGCAATACCACATCGTTGGGAATGATAACGCTTAATAAGCTTCTCAACTAAAAGGTCGGGTGTATAAGTAGTAGGAAGGTCAAAATTTTCACGAGCACGTTGAAGAGCTTCACTACGACTAAGACCTTGACTAAGACAAGGGCCTTTAGGGTCGGCAAGATAATAAATAACACCAACTTCTTTAATATACATTTCTTTATTCTTAGAAGTATCTCTAACAAAAAGAAGACGTACATCTTTATCAAGAAGTTGAGTGATGCTTGGAGCAGCAGGCATTCCTGTCTTATCAATAGTAAGTAACTGGTCAATCAGAATAGGCTTCGACATAAGCATCATTAAGTTCTTGATTAAACTCTACAACATGAAGGTCTTTATGAAGATAAATATAAAAATTAGCATAAGACACTCCATGCTTTTTGGCAAGCTTAACCCAAAGTTTATAATTCTTGTTTCTATTTTCTTTTTCAATACGACGTTGTAGTTCGGTATTATTAATCTCAAATTTCTTCTGTTTAATAAGATTGTCACGAAACTCTTTATATTCTTCTTCGGGAAGAGTTTCACGAGCTTCTTTTAGTTCATGGTAAGAAGCAACAATACTTTTACGAAGAAGATTACGTTGTGCAACTCCAATATAAGGAATGTCAACAGCTAATTCTTTAAGAAATTGTTTAGATGCTTCGTGCTCTAAATTTTTAATAATAGCACGAGTAAGAAGTCTTTCTTCATCGTTGGCAAAATCAATATCTTTAAGAACGTTCTCGTAATCTTTATAAACTAAAACATAATTCTCACCTAAATCAACTCCGTCAAGAATATTATCAAGTTTTTCTTCAATCATATTATCAACTTTAGCGAGATAAAAAAATAAAGCCGCCAACAAGAATATCAAAAATAATATCTGTTAGCGGCTTGGGATTTATTTAAACGCAGGAAAGGATTAATTAAGATTATTCTTATCGTGTTCAACTTTAGTACAAGCAATATTAGCATCTTGTGAATAAGAAGCTTTAATATCACAAAGAGGAACAATCTTAAATTCAACAAAGAAAACATCAGGAGCAGCCATTTTAGCTTCATGTGCGCCAAGAGATTTTCCGCCATTAAAGAAAGAACCATTCATAATAGCTTTAGAAAGCTCACTATCGTTAAGACAATATTCGCAAATAGCACCAAAACAAATAGCGTTATTACGAAGAGATAAATGAGTTCCGCGTTCAATAGAAGAAGCATCAACAATAGCAATGTCAGCAACAGCAAACGGAACTTTAGATTCATTGTCTTGAATTTTAGCAATAAGAGGAACAACTTCTTTAGTTCCATTGTTACCGTTCTTGAAATCAGAAAGAATACTGAAAAGTCTATCTTTGTAACAGATAGCAATAACAGCATAATTATTAGGTATCTTTACATCGTTAAGAAGAGCCTTAAAGTATCTTTCATCAATTTCAGAAATAGCAGTAGGAACTTCAATAGCATACGGTTTTAAATCGCTTTTAATTCGTATCATAAATAATTTATTTAGTTAAACAATCAATACCAGCGTCACCGACTTTCATTTTACTTTTCTTATTAACAGGCTTTTTATTATTACGAGAACCGGGAACATAGTCGGCTTTATATTCATCTCGTTTAATAGCCTTAATCTTATCAACAATATTATCCATACTTATTTTGTTTCTGCAAGTATAAACATTATCTTTAATAAGAGCCAATTTATTAAACTATTTTTAACAATTTTTTCTAAGCCTATTTCCAGCCTCGTCAAGCAATTCTTTATCAAAATAATAGGATAACTTGTTTTTCAAATTATCGTGCCATGACGGGCAAATCTGAAAGCGTAGCAGGCTATTATCAGCCCGTTCTCCTTACGCCGAAATCGTTCCAGTAAGCGTATATGTTGAGCAGCTTTATTATCAATAATAAGAGCAAGAAGTATAACAATAACAGGAACAAGAAACGAAGTAGCAGATACAGGCACATTCTCCCCCCGTAGAGGATTCAGCCATATAATGCTTAACACAGCTTTAATAACAAGAGCGATAAGAGCTTTAGCAGCTTATTATCTTTAGAAACAAGAGCAGCTTTATTATCAAGAGCAAGTCATAGCTCTAATCCTCTACGGGGTGTGAATATAATGATGGCAGCAATAACGTCAAAATTGGCGGCAATGCCTATATCGTTATAACTGTGTTATCTGATATGAATAAACCAGTGAAGCTGGTAAAGATAATAAAGCTAATGAAGCTGATATAAATAAAAGAAATAAAGGAGCTACTAAAGCTAATGTTTATAGGAGTGTTGCTGGAGATTTGAATTAGAATGCATATAAGGCTATGAGGGACGACGAGATAGGAAATGAATAAGACGATGCAAATGACAATGGAAAAGAGAATACAAATAATGATAAGAATTTTTCTGATAATAGGAGAAGAGATAAGAATGAACCTCTTAATGATAAAGTAAAATTTTATATGAGAGAGTGTGACGCCGAAGTTAAAGCTAATACCAAAGATTTTAATAGAGATATGATTAGAGAAAATAAAAGAGATGTAAGTGACGATAAAGAAGAAAACGTAAATAAAGATGTAAATAACGATGAGAGAGAAGATAATAATAAAAGAGATAAAGATAATATACTTAACGATGAGAAAGAAGATGAATATAGAAAATTGTATAAATAACTGTCACGCCGAAGGTACTGGGTATGAACCCCCGGTGCTTGCGCTTCGACTTGACACCCCCGTCATTGTTTATTAGGACTATATTATTCTTGATAGATTTGTTGATTATATTTTTCGAGAAGTTTTTGCTTAGCCTAAGCAAACTCCTAAGCTACGAGTTCTCATTCATCAGCATCTAAATATCTCGACAACGAACAAAAGATTTGTTGTCGTCAAGCGCATGCTATCGGCTTTCCATGCTCTTGCCAATATTAGAAAGCCTTAATTAACAAATCTTATTTGCCTTATGAATGCAAAAGAAATTGCGGCTAAACAAGCCGAAGAAGCTGCAAAGAAAGCAGCAGAAGAAGCAAGAAAAGCAGCCGAAGAAGCTGCAAACAATAGTAGTAACAATGAAAACGTTGCTACGGGTGCAAAAACACGTGAACAAATCATTGCCGAAATGAAAGCTAATGACGCAAACTTTGTTGTTCGTGTTACTATCAACGGCATTAATGCTGCCGAACGTGTTGCGGAGAACGGACACGAGTATAACAATTTGATGTTGCTTCTCAACAAGCCCGTGAAAGCAAGCATTTCGCAAAAAGACGGTAGCCGGCAAATGGGCTTCACGCAGTCGCTACAAGTGTCCGAATATCAGTTAACAGCATTAATGCGCAGACATCCGTTCTACGGACGCTTTGTTAGCATGGTTGAGAACGCAATAGCAGCGGGCATGCCAGAACCGTTTTTCTGCGGAATGGAAATACAGATATTAGCGGAGTTTGTTCCCGCTGGTGTTGTTGCTTCTAACCCGTTTACTCGTAATGCCAATGAATACGGCGTTAAAGATTACGACCGATATATCTATCATGTTATCGAGGTTTACGAGCCGACCGACGCCATGTTATTGGAAGAGTACAGAGCTATGGCAATAGAGCTTCGCAAAATAATGCTTGAGGAAATCAAAGCCGCTAAAGCTGCCAAAGTGCAACGGGCTTCCTTGCTTGCTTCGATTGCTTCCAGTAGTGACAATCCATTTTAATGTAATTGGGCAGGGTGTAATACTCTGCCCTTTTATTGTTTTACCTCTTAATATTATTGGTTATGAAGTTATTTAAACAAATTCTTCTTTGGGTGTTTATCATCAAGTTCACGTTATTGGGCTTAATCTTCCTTGTTATGCTCTCCGAAAATTTGCCTAATCTTGAAACAAAACAAATGTTTGGGCTTATTTTTGTTTCTGGTGTTCTTCTTACCGCTGCATGGTGTCTTAATAGATGTCGAAAAGAATTGCAATAGCTTGTTGCTCGTGCTCCTCGTGGGCATGGGCAAGCTATACAGGCTGGGAACTCTCATTCATCAGCAGCTAAATATCTTGGCAAACGATTGTGACCTATCTGATAAGCATGTCCATTATCTTCATGCTCTGCATTCAGATGATTGTGAATAATCTGATAAGCTTAATATTACTAATCATTAAACTCCTACAATTATGAACAAAGAAAAATTTCTCTATCTTGATGGTCATACTGAATATCATGAAGTTGACGATAATGCTGTTTATCATCATGTGACTGATGACAATCGTCTTAACTATCGTCTTGATGTTAATGATGCTACATTTGAATGGCATAATAATACTTGGATGCAAGTTGCAGATAATGCTTAAGCTAAAGAAGTCATTATTGATGCAAATTTTGTGACATATATATATGTCACTCGTAGAGGGGTAAGTGCCTTAGTAGTGACATATATATATGTCACAAGATTTGTGGTTAAAATAATGATATTCAGCGTGTTATAAATTAACAGTAGAATCTTAATAGATATACAATATATATATATATTAATAATAATAATATCGGCAATAATAGCAAGATTGATATACTAATTGCATATATTTACTGTTATTAAATCAAAAGTATGTCTAATTCTAAATTTTAAGCCAAATGCCTACTATTAATTTTACTAAAACTCGTAAAGCGGCTTATAAAGCCATTAATGAAAGAAGTATTGAAAAGAATAAAGAAATTACTAGTAATCTTGCTCCAACTGTTTTTGCTGTTAGCAAAGAGATTACTCAAAAAGATATTTATTCAAGTACTCTTAATATTATTAACGTTAATTTTAATCCTATTAAACGTATAACTGGGTTTATTCAAACTTCTTATCATTGGAACCGTGTTGCGCTTACAAGTAATGTTATTATTAAAAATATGATGATGAGTATTCTCGATAATCTTAAAGCCGATAGTAATATTGTTGATATTAGTAATAATCAATATGCTGTTAAAGGTTCTCGTAATTATTATCGAGGTGTTGTTGAACTTGAGAAACATAATCTTATTAGACCTACCAATAAAAAACATATTATTGTTATTAATCATAATGATATTTTTCTTGGTAATTTTAATAGATTTTGTGAACTTTATAATGATATTTATGGTGACATGGAAGTTTCTGTTGATGGTCGTGGTCGTATAATCCTTTAAATTAACAAATATGAAAGATATATTAAATAAAGCTCTTGCTGCTAATGCTGATACAGATGCTGTTGCTAAAGTTATTGATACTGTTGTTAATACTCCTCGTCAAGATGTTCAGCCTAAGACTGATAAAGAAGCTGCTATTAAGCGCAGTCTTGCTGTTGAGGAAGCTCTTGCTAAAAGATATAAAGCTCTTCGTAAAGCTGCTATTGATATTATAACTGATGCTGTTCATGGTAAAATAGATTGTATCAAAGCTGCTGATGCTATTATTAAACTTGTTACTGCTGGAAGAATAATTGATATTGAAGATTATATTTGGAGTGCTAAAACTGTTCATAAGCTTGATGATGATGCCGATAGTGTAGCTAATGCTAATGCTAATCATATAGTTAATGTTGATGCTGTGGGTAAAGGTAAGGATAAGAGTGATAGAAGAGTGTTTAGAAAGGATGCTAATGGAAGAATATTTGAGCTTAGAGGTGTTAATAATGATGCTCCTGATGAGCTTTATTGAGATTATGATGCCGATTAAGAGTATTAAATTTGGAACATAAGAATGATGTATTTGGATGTGATTGTATAGTTGTTGATGAAATTTGGAATATTGGAGATATAAGCGTGGCTGGTGCTCTGGCTGTACCTCTCGCTCCAACCATTCCTTTCTTTATCACCAAACTTATCCTCTCTTCTACCTTTTCTTATTTCTCCTTTTATATTCTTATTCTCATCTTCTCTTTTAGCTTGCCTAATATCTTCTCTTATATATCTTCTCTCATCGCCATTAGCTCGTCTATTCACATCTCTTTTCGCCTTTTCATTAAGCGCCTTGCCTGTACCTTGTGTACAAGAGCTAACCTTAGCTTCTTTAACTCGTCCATTATTAGGCGCACTACGAGCTGCTATTGGCATTAAATATAGCTTTATTAGCTTTATTACGTTCATCTTGATTAGGCTTAGCCTCAATAAGAGCCTTATCGAGCCTTATTATTAGCTTCAATAAGATTAGCTTTATTAGTTTGATTATCTTCATTAATAACATTCGCTATAAGATTATGATTAACATCGTTATATTTATTCTTGTTATTATAATTTTTGTAGTCTTGCTACGAATAAGATTTATTCTACTGATACTAAGCATTTAGATGATTGTCGCTAATACTATTACCAATACTGGTAACAATTTAATAAATAATTTCCTATATTGTTTTGGTCGTATAAATATAGTTTCTATATTTGTCACCATGATAATAAAATCAATAATAATATTAATCTTTTAAAACTTACTGTTATGGAAGAAAATGTTCCTACCAATGAAGCTGCTGTTGTTACAGCTACTGCTCCCGTTAATCAACCAAGTAACAAACAAGACAGAAAAACTGTTATTCCCAAAGGTGTTCCTGAAAGCACTGCCAAAATTGCTGCTTTTCTTAATTTCAATTGTGATATTCGTCGGCATACTGCCAAGAATATTATCACAGCTGCAAAAGAAAGTGGTCTTGTTAAACAAGATAGCAAATGCTATGTGAATTTCCTTTGGAATAAATTCCAGCTTAAAGAAAATGGTCTTAATAAAGAATTTCTTTATACTGAGAGTTTCTTTATCCGTTCTTTCGCTAAGAGTTTTGAAGACATTGCTCGTGATGCTGGCGTTGTTCTTGAAAACTTCTTTGTTGACAATGATATTCACGGAGAAGACGTTCTTGGTAATACCAATAATAACGAATAGTTTGTTCACCTGCCCCGTAGAGGATACCTAAGCTAAACAACCTGCTTTATTTCATTCTCAATTTGATAATGTTATTCTTTATCGGGGCAGTACTCTAATTGCTTCTATATATGGAAATAGTTTATATTCCACCTCAAAAAGAAGATAATAATGTCGCTGGCGTTAATATTGATGCTGAACTTGTTAATACTGATTTAGATAACAGTTCTGAATATAATGGAATTATGCCAGACGATACTCCTTATAGTAACGATTTTGGTTTTTATGATTAAATTAAAACTTATATTAATATGAAAAAAGAAGATGCTAAGAAAATTGCTACTATTATTGCTTGTGAAATGATTGGCTGCAATGGTGATTGTGATAATTGTGATAAAGACGATGTTGAAAGAAGACGTCAAGAGATTATTAACAAGCTTAATGATAAAGCTGCCGATTGTCTTGAACTTGCTAAATCTTTTAAAGAAACTACTCTTGCTGAACAAAGAGAACTTATCTTTGAAAAAGGTAAACATTTCGATGTTCTTGAACGAGTTCTTGCTATTCATGATGTTCTTGAATTAGCCAGAGATATTGAACTCGGTTCTCTTAAAAATCTTCTCGATGCTTTCAATATCTATCGTAAACTTATCAAGAACTGGAACGACAATATCAATCATATTATTGAAGATGATTTGAAAGTTCTTGATAATATTTATTGGGACAGATTTAATGCTATTGAAGAAAATAAAGAAAGAACCAATACAACTGTTGACCTTTCCGGTATTTCTAAAGAAGATTTGGAAAAAGAACTTGCTCGTAGAGCTAAAAAATAACAATCTGTTCATACATATATTTCTACATGGATTTGTTGCTTTATTGTTCGTGAGAATAGTAATGCTCGTAAAACTTAATTTCTAAATGATTGACTTACTATTGCAGTTCGTGAGAATAGCAATAGTTCTATTTATTTTGTGCATTTAGTTAGATAGTGTTTGTTTTTATTAATGTTTGTCATAGTGCAGAAGCGTCTGCGATTTTAGTTATCTGTTTTATTAAACTTAATTATTTGTCTTGACAATGGTACGGTTCGTGAGAATAGTGCTATTATTCTTTCTCTAACTGATGATGGCGAATTGAAGCCGAAACAATGAAGCTTTCCATCCTCTACGGGGTGTGATTGCAGCTAAATAGATTCTTGTTAATCTTTATTTAGTTCATTGTCTTAGAGTTTAAAAGGTTAGTTATAACAATGCTACTTGTGTTGAATGTGAACCTATGTTTACAAATCTGTTTTGTCATAGTGCCAGTACCGTTCGTGAGAATAGTGCTGGCTTTTTTGTTATTGCTAATTATTATTCACTTAATAAATATACTTATGGAACAAACTATTTTAAATCCCAAATTATTATTGACGGTAATAATGCTTTTGTCATTATGGCTGATAGCAGCTATCATTTCCATTAATGCGCTGTGGTGTAGAACTAATAAACTTCGTGATTATTGCGATGTTTTGTATAGCCGTGTTAATTTTCTTGATAAATGTCAAAAAGAAACCATGACCTTATGATTAAAATTGTTGCTACTGCTCAAGATGTTAATGAAAATAATGCTGAAATTATTAAACATAACAAAAGTCTTATTGAAGTTCTTGAACAAAAATCTGAATAACTATGGTAATATTGAAGAAATTATTGATGCTGATGTTAGAGAAGACTTTATAAATGATATTTGTCAATATAAAGTTGGTGATGTTGTTTGGGTTATTACAGAAAAACGTTTTGGTATTATTGAAGATAGAAACGTTGCTAAAGGTACTTCTACTCCTATTTATCGTGTTCGTGTTGCTCCCAGTCTTATCTTGACGCAAGTTCCGCAGGACTTCTTAAATAGACCGCCACACATTCGTAGATAGGCTTCTTTTGCCCGTCATGCGATTTTCTATATCGAAATGATTAATCTATCGTTCTCGAATAAAAGTCGTGTGACGAGGCTGTAAATGCGTTATTTTCTTATTATATAATAAAATTATTTTGCTATGATTAATTATACAAATCCAGATAGAGAACGTTTTGTTAATATTGCTGCTATGGCTTTGTTTAACGTTCCTGCAAATGAAGAAGTTACAGTTGTTGATATTATTGATAAACTACGTTCTCATTATCAGATAATTGTTGCCGCTGATTATTATCCAAATATTTGTTGTTATTATCCTTATATTCGTACTACACAATATGTACCAAAACGTATTAGCAACAAAGCCTTGGTTAATCATCTTGCCGAGATGAAACCTAATATTTGTGTTATTCCATTTGATACTTTTGGAAAATGTATATCGCATGCTATATTTCTTGCTTTTGCTTATCTTGTTTATACTAAAACAAATGACGATGCTCTTTTAAATAAGATTCTTGATAATAATGCTAATGATATTTATGTTGTTAAGCATTTCATGGATGTTGATATTATACCTATTAAGAATTTTATTACTTCTGTTCTTACACATGTAGATTTGCAACAGGCTATTAATGTTTATCTTAAATAACTTACTATTATGTTTGGATTTAGTAATGATTGTAAGAAAGACATTAAGATTAACATTATGCTTAATGCTCTTATGGAAGATAATACTGATGATATAGAGAAAGTTATTGCTTTCTTTCATGGTAATTTTGGTATTTGGTGTCATGCTGATAAAAGAGATAATTATTATAATCTTGTTATTTATATTTCAGGAGATAAAGAAATTGAGCATATAGTAGTTAATGGTGTTTATTATATCACTAAAGTAAATGCTTTGATAAATGGAGTTAAGATTATTCTTGCTTATATTTATTATCTCTGTGCTTTTACTCCTGATGATGCTTATAAAATTGTCGATAATAATTCTTTTTATGTTAAGGCTATAAAATGTATTAAATGTACAGCTAATAGCATTAACGTTAGAATGAAAGATAGATTTGATAATTATCATCTTACTAAAATTGATTGTGATTTTCCTGCTCTTGTTGAATCTTTAAATTTTTAATATTATGATGAAACTATATTCCTCTACTAACGATGCAAGCGTTGTTATTATTGTTCTTGGTAAAACAGAAGAAAATTGCCAAAAAGCTGCTACTCGCTATTTTGTTAACAATCATATTAAAGGTGCTGCTGTTCCTATTGACCTTGTTAAGTCTACTTATTCTGTTGAAGAAGAATCTATTATTATTTCTTTTGACGTTCGTAAAGTATGAGGTGACAAGTAAAGTTCTGGATTAAAGCTGCAATTATAATTGTTATTGTTCTTGTAGCTATTATTTGGTCTGCTACTGCCATTGCCGTTCTGCTTGCAGATAAGATGACTTGATGTTGTTTGCATCCTCTACGGGGGAGTTAAATCGTGATACTATGAATATTGTTACTGATATTATTGTTATTCTTGTTTGTCTTAATATTTGTCTTGTAAACGAATATGTATTTCATAACAAATATGACACTCAAAGTATTTGGATTATTATTGCCGTAATTGCGGCTTATTTATTATTTATATATGTTTAATTTAACCAATGTAAAGTTATGGGAAAATACGACGAAGTTGGAGTTGTTAACGTTCTTAAAAGAATGTCTGGTATCAGCATTGATACTAATGTTAAAGTTATTACTGTTACTAATGGTATTCCTCTTGGTAACAGTACTAATGGCAAACTGGATTTTCTTTGCAATTATTGCGGGTATAAGAAAATCTATAAAGATAATGTCCCACCCCGTAAAGGAGAGGAGAAAGATGATGCTGATGCCGCTGCTGATATAAATATCAAGCACAAACCTAAAGACATTCTTGCTGCTAAAGTAAACAAGATTATGACTTGTAAACGTTAAAGTCATGGTTAAGTTTAATTTCTCTTTATCTGCGCTTCAACCCAAGAAGCGTTCTCCTGTTAAGAAAGATGATGTAATAGCAAGAGATATAACAGGTAAAGTTATTACTGTTGACGGAGTTCTTAAATGCTATATCAATAATCCTTATCTTGGACTTAATGGTTCTTATTTCTTTGACCCTGACAGTCATAAAACGTTTAAACGTAAGACTGTTTATTTTCGTGGTAAAGATAAATACGGACATCGTATTAAGATTATTCGAGATAAAGAAAGTCGAATTAGCATGAATAAGAAATTCTATTCTGCTATTGCTAACGGTCTTATTGTACGAGGTAATTTGATTAAGGATGCTCTTGGTATTATTCGTTTTCATGTTATTGTTCGTTACAATCCTTCTGATGTAAGAGAAATATCTGATGCTTATAAAGAATATGAAGAATATATTAATAAAGAAAAAGAAGTAAATACAGATAATGGAGTTTGTCCCAAGTAAAAGAAATCAAGAAACTGTTACTCTTAATAAAGGGCAACAAAAGGCTGTTGATGCTCTTATTAATTTTATCGCTTCTCCGTTTTCTAAAGGTAGTAATGTACAAGCTTTATGTGGAGCTGGTGGTGTTGGTAAGACTTTTGTTATGAAATATGTTATTGAACATTGTCGTTATACAAGGTCTATGATTATCTGCGCTGCGCCTACACATAAAGCTTGTCGTGTTCTTGCTAATGCTACTAAAATGAAAGTTGATACTATTCAAAAACTATTTGGTTTTCGTCTTGATGTTGACATTGAAGATTTTGACCCAAATAATCCAGCTTTCAAACCTGTTGGTAGCGTTAAGTTTAATGGCGATACTACACGAGTTCTTATAATTGATGAAAGTTCGATGCTTAATCGTGCTCTTGTTAATTATATACTTGCTTATTGTAGAAAACAAGAAATCAAGGTTATTTTTATTGGTGACGATAGCCAGCTTGCTCCTGTTAAAGAAACTGTTTCTTATGCTTTTAAAGTAGCGAGTAAAATTAATCGTCTTACTGAAATTGTTCGACAAGAAGATACTAATCCTATTCGAGAACTTCTTGACATTCTTCGCATAGATATTAAGAATAGAAGTTATAATTTTCTTTCTTATATTTGTAATCATCGTAAGGATGTTATTAACGGCAAAGGTTATATAGTTGTTGGTAATGCTGAATTTAAACAACTTATTAATCGTGGTTTCGTTGATAAAGATTTTGAAAAGGATGTAGATTTATATCGTCTTGTTGCTTATACAAACAAAGCTGTTACTGGTTGGAATAATCATATTAGGAATGTTACGATTAAAAATGCTGACAAGTCTATTCTTAACAATAATGATTTGATTATGAGTTATACTACAATAGTTGACGAGTTCAATGATATTATTATTAATAATAGCGAAGACTATATTATTCGTGATATTCTTAATTTTGTTGACCAAGATTACGGCTTTAAAGGTTTTATGGTTAAGTTCCAAGCTATTCATGGCGGTGGAATTACTAAACCTTTGTTTGTTATTGACCATAGAGATGCTTATACTTTTAATACTTATTGTCAAGAATTAAACTATCTTGTTGAAACTGCTAAAGCTGCTCAATCTTATGATAGAAGTTCTAAATGGAAAAAGTATTTTGAGTTTAAGCGTAAATATTTTCTTCTTTGTGATGTTCGAGATACTCTTGGACGTATTATGTTTACACGAGATATTGACTATGGATTTGCCCTTACGTCACATAAGGCGCAAGGCAGTACATATAAGAATGTATTCGTTGATATAAATGATATGGTATTTGATAAGAATGGACATCCTTATACAAATGCTGATGATTTGCTTCGACGTCTTTATGTTGCTTGTTCTCGTGCTTCTGACTTCTTAGTTTTGAATTATGGGTAAATTAATTAGACGTGTTGATGCCGATACTATTAGCAAATATCTTGGCAAAGAATGTTTTAACGATTTAGGTCAAAAATGTGTTGTTGTTGGCTATTGTAAAGCATATAGACTTTTTATTCTTGCTGTTCTTGATAAAGACGCTAATGGTGTTTGGAATATGACTCCTTATCATGATGAGAAAGAAATTCTTGATGAGGATGATGTTATTCTTGTTCATTCTCCTATGTACACGCAATACAGATATAGCGATTGTATTTTTATAGAATGATTTTCTATATGACTGTTGATACATGTGCTTATTGTGCTTCTTGTCCTAATCGGTTATTCAATGCTGGTCGTAATATTGAAGTAGGAATTGGTTGTATTACTTCTGATACTGTTCTTGTTATTCCTCGTGCTTATGGCAAGGAAAATAGAGATAGATTCATTGGTATATTAAAAGCTATGTGGCTTGATATAACTAATTACGAACTACTTGAACAATGTTATGTTACTTATGATATTAAGTGTCCTCGTTATCCGTCTTATAACGTTACTAAAGATGCTAATATTCATTGTAATCGAATTATGTGTCGAGAACTTGCTCCTATTAAATATAAGTTTATGATAATCTTTGGACGTGCTTGGAATACTGTTCTTCCGGGAAATAGTACTTTTAAAAGTTTTTATTCTAATGGTTATCATATTCTTTATATTCCTCTTAATTTAATCAAACTTGGTGATGCCGAGCATATTAAAGCTGTAAAAAGCAAACTTGCTAAAGCTATTCAACATTTTAACAAATATAGATATATGAGAACTTAACGTTATGCTCCGAATAGAATGTTTCGATGTCGAAGTACTTCCTAATTTCTTTTCTATTACTTTTGTTGATTTGGCTGACTATCTTAAAGCTTTTGAAGATTGTGTTAATGATAAAGGAAAGAAAATTCCTCTTATTCAGAAACTAACAGTTGGGGTTATTAAAGATAGGCTTAGTCGAATTAAAAACAAAAAGTTTTACATTACTGCTACTGATGACAGTCAACTATTTAGTATGGTTGATTATATTTATAAATTTGCTATTGACAGTAATGGTATTCCTGCTCGTACAGACTTATATGGATACAATAGTAAAAGTTATGACAATCTTATGGTTGCTGCTTTTCTTATGTATTTTAATCAGTTTGATACTACCAAAGAACTTATAACTAAACTTTTCCAAACAAGTAAACGTATTATTGAACTTCAGAATGATAAGGAAGCTGGTAAAAATGATTTCTTTCTTCGTAGTCTTAATAAGTTTAAACTTCCTTTTGTTGGAGTTGATGTTATGAAAATCTTTGCTCTTAATAAAGCTGGTTCATACAACGATAGTCAAACAGGAGAAAAGAAATATATTCCTAAAGGTCTTAAACAAACTTCTATTAATCTTCAATGGTATGAACTTCTTGAATATGAACTTCCGCCTATAAATGAGAAAGAAGCAGAATATTATCGTAAAGATGTAAAATACAAAGGATATAGTCTTGAAGAACTTAATAACACTATTGATAAGTGGGATAGGTATATTCTTGATGAATATATTCCTGATATGCTTCATTACAATCTTAACGATGTTTTTATTGTTGCTGAAATAGTTCGTCTTAAACCTGATGAAATTAAATCTCGTTATGCTGTTAGCGCAAGTTACGAAGTAGATGTGCTTAATAGTAGCCGTAGTAATATGGCTGATGTTCTTTTTCAGAAATTCTATACTAAATTTAGTGGTATTCCTTATGACCGTTGGAAAGACGGAAGAACCGAACGTAAAGCTATGAGTATTGGTAAGATTATTTTTGATTGTGTTAGATTTAAAAATCCTCAACTTCAAGAATTACTTGCTAAACTTAGAAAGACTGTTGTTTATCGAGTTAATAAAGATTCTCTTCAAGAAGAGATTATTATTGGTAAAACAGTTTATAATTTGGCTACGGGTGGTCTTCATAGTAAAGATATTCCTATGGAAATATGGAGCACTACTAAATGGAATGGAGTTTATCATTCCTCTACGGGGGAGATAATTGGTAAACCCGTAGATTCACGTCTTTATACAATTCTTCATTTCGATATTGCTTCATATTATCCTTCAATCATGGCTTATTACGGAGTTGCACCTGCTCATATGGTTAAGAGTGCTTTTCGTAATCTTATTCAATGGATGAAAGATACTCGTGTTACAGTTAAACATTCTGATGAAGCTATTGTAGACGGTATTCCTCGTGATGTTCTTGCACTTGTTCTTAAGATAGTTATTAATTCTATTTATGGTAAATTTGGTTTTGAAAACGGCCCTCTATACGACCGTCTTGCAACTCTTCAAGTTACTATAAATGGTCAATTAATGATGCTTATGCTTTGTGAAGAACTTGAAGCTAATGGTATTCGTATTATTTCTGCTAATACTGATGGTATTATGGTTAAGGTTTATGAAGACCAAATAGAAACTTTTAATGCTATTTCTAAAGATTGGCAAAAAAGAACTGGTATGAGTGCTGATAGTGATGTTCTTCATTGTCTTATAGCTCGTGATGTGAATAATTATATTGCTCAATTCCGAGTTAAAGATAAGAAAACTGGCGAACTTAAACTCGAAGATGAACTTAAAGGAACGTTTAATCCTCTCATGTATCTTAATGACCTTCAAAAAGGTTATAGTATGCCTATTGTTAGTAAAGCTGTTTATGATTATTTTATTAATCATATTCCTGTTATGGATACGCTTAAAGCTGCAACTAATATTCTTGATTTCTGTGCTACTCAGAACATTGGGAAACAGTTCCATGTTGAAGAAACTAAAGTTGTTGACGGTAAATATACTGTTCATGTTTCTCAACGTTATGTTCGTTTTTATGTTGCTAATAATGGTTACATGATTGAAAAAGTTCATAATATTAGCGGTGCTCGTCAACGTATGGCTGCTGGAGTTCAAGTTAAAGTTTGTAACAGTCTTGATGATGTTGATATTGCTCTTCGTGATATTAATTATAAATATTATTATGATGAAGCATATAAGATTATCAATCCTGTAAAGCTTGGCATATCTCCTAAAGGTAAAGGCAAGACTAAAATTAAGAAAAAAGCTGGAATGTATAATTCTCTCTTTGATGAAGATGACTATGAAGATACCTAATAATTATTATGATATTGCTACTCGTTGGGTTAGTGAATTTAATGCCAATGGAACTTATATTTATACTCTTAACGAGGACATAACTCTTCTTTGTCTTGAAATTTGTCAAAGGAGTATTGCTAAAAATCCTGCTACTAAAATTATTATTGTTGTTGATTGTTATGCTACTCGTTCTGCGGTAGTTAATACTCTTAATAAGAATAATATTCCTACCACTAATTATACTGCTTTAAGTACCGATTATATTCGGCATGATGTTAACTATCGTTACAATATTGCTATTTATGTAAATCTTAAAACTGTTGCTGGTGTTCGTGCTGTTGCTTCTCGAACAAAATATGGTTTGTTTATTATGAATAACGCTATTGGTAATGATAAATATTCTGCTGCTGATAAAGCTGAAATTTATAAGCTTTTTCCGCCAATGAATAATGCTAAGATTACAGATATTACATCTGTTATCTCCCCCGTAGAGGAACATCGTATCATGCTTGGTTTTACTAAAGCTGGTGATAAAGAGAAGTATGAGGAATATACTGATTATATTACTGGCTGTATTAATATCTTTGGTAGTTTTGAAACTATGGAGTTTGCTCGTAATGGTAACAAATATACCGGAGAAAGTGCTGAACAAGTTCGTCTTAGTATTGCTGCTTATAATGGTTGGAGTGATAAACTCGACCCTAATAATCCTTTTGATAAAGAAGTTGATTCCTATTTTAATCCTACTTCTCTTGAAGAACGAGCTAATACAGCTTATAATATCATGCGAGAACGAAAGAATCTTCTTACCGATAATTATAGTAAATTTGATGCTATTTTAGATTTGCTTAATAATCAGCTTAAAGGTAAGAAAGTTCTTATTGTTTCTAAGCGTGGTGAATTTGCTGCTGCTATAACTGAATGTCTTCTTGAGAATGGTATTGCTTGTGGTGATTATCATGATGCTGCTGCTCCTAAAGCTATTATTGACGAAAGAACTGGTGATTATGTACGTTATAAATCTGGAAACAACAAAGGTCAAATTCGTCTTTATAAGGCTCAAGCTCTTTCTAATCTTAATGTCGAGCGTTTTAATCTTGACGCCAATTCGTGCGATTTAAGCGACTTTCAGAAGTCAACCTTATTATATGTATTGAGTATGAAAAATCGTTCCTATACGGGGCTGGAATGCAGCATTGACGCCGTTATTTTCACTACCCCATTCAACGATACTATTGACGAGTTTCGTTATCGTTATAACGGTGTTCATTTTAATGCAGATAAGGCTGTATTTTATAAATTGTATCTTGCTGACACGATTGAGGAAAAAGAACTAAACAAGGAGAAAAACAGCCCGATGCACGAAATTGTTAAAAATGATAATCAACAAAATTTTTTCGTTGCTGATGATTGTTAGTTTAAAGATAATATCTATCTTTGTCAATGTAATCAAGAACAAAAAGTTAGGTCTTTGAAATAATGGAGAATAAAGAAACGAATGAACGACAAGAAGTAGTTGCAGATGTTGTTCCTACTGCAACTAAAGATGAAAATCTTCCTGTTAATCATGCTCGTGGTTTTAGTTCTATTAATCTTTTTGATGCCAAGCAACAAGCTGCCGCTGAAATGCTTATCACTAAGATTATGAGAAGCGAAAAAGGTGGTGTTAAGTCTGTCAATGACGGTCTTGCTATCCTTATGCGGGCACAAGATTTAGGTCTTCCTTTTAGTACATGTATTGAACATATTCATGTTATTAATGGTAAGACTGGGACTGATATTCATATTATTAAAGCATTATTGTCAAGGGCAGGAGTAACTTGGGAACTTATCAAAGATTATACTCCTCAGTATGAATATACTGATGGCTTTAATGTTTATGCTGAAAATCTTCTTCCAGAGTTTTGTATTAAAGCTATAAATGCTGATGAAGCTACTAAGAAATCAGAAGCTGATACTGAACATGTATATGTTTATCCCGTTAAGTGGTATCAAGATTTTAATGGGAATACTTATCGTGAATATCAGCTTACTGAACATCATCAAGTAGCTGTTAATCAGAAACATGCTAATAATATTATTGCTCAAAAGAAGATACCTATAACTCGTATTCCGGCTAAGCCTATTGATTTTGTTACGGAGTATGACCTTTGCCGCATCGTTAATGGTAAAGAAGTTCACGCTATTGGGCATTTTTCTTATTTAGAAGCTCAAGCCGCAGGTATGTTCACGAAAGATACATATCAAAAATATGCTCGTATTCTTATTGGACATCGGGCTTTTACTTATGCAGCTCGTGATATTGCTTCGGATATTCTTTTCGGAGTTATGGAAACTTCTGAATTGAAGATTGTTAGTGGTCGTGAACTTAACGATGCGGATATTATCGACATTAGTGCTGAAAGTGTCGATTGATTTATTGATTACCTTTTCTTTTATTATATTGTTTAACAATTTAAAATTAAAAAACTTATGAAAACTTTTGCAAATGGTAAATTGAGTTTTGGTCTTGGTGCAGTTAACGTTGCTAAGCGTGGTGTTGTTAGTGAACCTGAATTAGTTATCAATCCGACAGTTGGTGCATTCCGTATCACTCCGCCTGTATCTCGTGCTTTGGGTCTGGCTAACGGTGACTATGTAATGTTTATCTCTACTGTTGCCGAAGTTGACAAGGCTATTGCGGAACGTAATCCGGAACTTGTTGCTTTGTGTGCAGAAAACGGTATTGATATTAACACTCCGGAAGGTGTTGCCGCTATCCATGCTGAATTTGACGAATGGGGTATTGCTAAGGGTGTTCAGTTGTTTGACGCTAAGGGCAACCCTGTAATGTGCAAAGAACGTATGACTATTGCCGACAAACTGCTTTATGTTAAGAATAACTTTGCAGCTATCCTTGAAAGTGCTATTCAGAATGGCGACCCCGATTTTGCCGCTTCTCTGCAAGCCGAGGGAATTACGGAAGAACAACAAATCGAGATGCTGGCTAAGACTATTGATGCCGATGAAGTTGAAAAATATTCTGGTGCTAAATGTGCCAATTCTTCCAACTTGTCTGGTACTGGCGTAGCTCTGACTTTCTCTGATGCTGCTGTTTGGGCTACACTGAAAGCTGATTTGGGCGAAGCAGCTAAGACTGTTAATCGTACTTTTGAAGTAGATGTAACTGAACTTCGTACTGGTATCTACCATGACGGTTGCAAGAACGTTGAAGTTAAGGTTGCAATGCTTGGTAAATACAAAGACGAAACTCCGACCCGTGGTCGTAATGTAGACTCTTCTAAGAAAGAAGCTGCTGCCGACGAAACTGCTGCTGAATAATTCTCCGTTATTTAGATAACTGATATAAAAGGCGTACATGATACTATTGTTGATTGTACGCCTTTTTATTTGTCTTTATTTTATTAACCATTTAAACGTTTAAATTATGCCAACTACAAGAATGGCTGCTAATGCGCAAGCAGCCGAAGTAGAAAATGTTGCTGCTGATACAGCTGTTGAAGACAATCAAATAGGTAAACAACCGACAAGTGAAGCTCCTAAGAAACGCCGTCGTGGTCTTTCCGAAAGTCGTGGCACTGCTCGTCTTAAATTTGATGAACGTGACATTGACCAAGCTACTCATCTTTTCAAAGGTCATCTTGAAACAGTTGAACTTGCTTGGGCTACTGAGAAAGAAGATAGTGGTCGTGCTTCTTTTGCAGGTCTTTCTGTTCCAAGTTTGGTATTTACTTTCGCAAGTAATGCTAAAGATGTAATTGCTCGTAAGTATGTTACTCTTCGTTTCTCTCCTGTTGAAAGTAATGCTCTTACTATTCCCGGTGCTGCCGATGAATGGAAAGTTAATCAAGTCTTTGATTATCTGAAACACATTCTGAACGTATTCGTTCTTAAAGGTAAGCCTATGCCGGAAGAAATGGCTGATGCTCTCGAACTTCCTTACGAAGACTTTAACGAGCAAATGGAATATGTTCCTGTTGAACCTGAAGAAGTTCTGGCTGGTTGGAGAGTTCTGTTTGAGAACTTCATTGCTATTATGGAAAACAATGGCAAACCTGTTTACAAAACTGCCGCTGGTTCTTATATTCCTCTTTGGATGAAGCTGCTTCGCTTTACTAAAGTTAAGAATGCTTGGAAGCCTATTGTAAGTGGTAACGGTGCTGGTGATTTCGGTTTCAATGGCTTTGTTGGTGAAGGTGTTATTGAAATCTTCGACCAAACTAAAGCTCCAGTTCTCCATGTTGACCCGACTAAAGAAAGCTTGATTTATCGTGAAACTGCTAAAGCTCCGATTGCTCCTGCGATTCCAGGCGCTCCTGCTGCTGGTGGTGTTTACAATCCGCAAGTACCTGCCGGTGCTCCAGTAGGCGGTTATGGTGCAGCTCCTATGCCTGCTTCTCCTGCCGCTGCTACTAATCCTGCTGATGATTTGCCGTTCTAAGCTGCTATTATTGGCGAAAAATAAGTAGTAAATAAATTTGGCTGTAAGGCTGTGAATTGCTATATTGGCGGTTCACAGCCTTTTTATTTTACTACTATCGACAATGACAATATGAGAAGAACTATTAATAATGGTACGCTTACTAAAGACTTTATATTTTCCAAAGTTAGTCAAGTTACAATTTTTTCCGTATATTCAGGTGTAAGTGATTATGTTATCCAGCACTGTATTGATACCGGCAATCTTATTTCCAGTCCTTTTAGAACTGACGAACATCCAAGTTTTGGTTTTCGTTATAACAATAAAGGTGTTCTTAAAGGTAGAGATTTTGCTGGTTATTTTTGGGGAGATTGTCTTGATGCCGCTGCGTATGTTCTGTCTGGTATTGTCAAACGAAACATAGACATTAATAACAAACCTGATTTTCTTTTCGTTCTCCGTCATATAGTTTATACTTTTCGTGATATTATCTACGGTAAAGAAAAAGATGCCAACGTTGATGCACAAATAGCTGTTTCTCTTCAAGAAATTCGTAATCGTAAATCAGTTATAGAAATTGCTCCTCGTCCTTGGAATAAATTGGATAAAGCATATTGGGAACAGTTTGGTATTAGTCTTAATCATCTTAACACTCATTTCGTTTATCCTATTGAGCAATATTATATTAATCGTTATTCTAATCCTGAGCCTAAGTATTATTATGACAAGAAAGACCCTTGTTATGCTTATGTTCTTGGACAAGATAAACATGGTATATATAATGTTAAGCTTTATTTTCCTAAACGAAAGAAAGGTGATATTAGATTTATTACTAATTGTAATCATATTGAAGGTGTACTTAATCTTGAACGTAATGATTATGATATAGTTGTTATAACTAAATCCACTAAAGATAGACTTGCTATTGAGAATCATTTCTATGTTTCCAATCCTCTACGGGGGGTGGAAGCGGCTGACTTGAAGATTGGTGTTCTTAATCTTCCTCATGAAACTTATCGTCTTAAACAAAAAGAATATGATTTTATTAGAGAAAAGCTTGCCGTTGGCGGTAGTATTATTTCTCTTATGGATAATGATATGACAGGTTATCGTGAAGCTATTTGGCTTCGTGATGCTTATGATATTACTCCAGTTCTTATTCCCAAAGAATATGACGTTAAAGATTTTAGTGAATTGAAGAAAGAATATTCAAATGAAATAGTTAATCAGCTTATTGTTAATGTTTATAATTATCTAACTAATAATAGTGAAGACAATGGAGAAGACAGTGAACTTACTTGGAATACGGGAGAAAGCGATACTCTGCCGTATTAGGGACATGCGCGAAAAGGTCGTGATGATGATTCCGATTACTAAAGAACAAGAAGATACTCTTGAACGTACTGAACGACTTAATCTTGGTGAGAAATTTAATAATCTTGAGGTTAGTCGCAAAAGTGTTATTTGCTATGGCGAAGTAGACATTGATAATCCTCAAGATGCTTATGCTATTAAGAAATTTGATTTGCTTGGACATGGAGAAAGTGATAACTTTGTTCATTCTAATTTTGATTATGAGAAAGGTTGTTTTACTACAATTGACGGTTATGCTAAAGGAGCGCCGACTTCTGATGCTATTCTTTGGTATCGTTACAATTATGTTCTTATTGGTAAGCCTAAACGTGTATTGATATTCAAGATAAACAAATCAGACTTATAGTTATGAGTATTAATTTTGAACCCGATATTTATGATAAGAATTGGGCGAATTACGAAATACAAACTAAAGGTCATGTTCGTACTCTTGATGATTTACTTCATAGTCTTGATTGTTCTCGTTATATTGAGGGAGTTGGTTATCCGATTAATGTAAATCATTACTCTTATGCTCGATATTGTTGGGAATATAATTATACAATAGAACATGGAATTGATAACGGAATACTATCTGATGAACAATGTCAAATATACCGAGAAAGATTTAATGCTCTTAATAAACAGAACGAAGCGTTCGCAATGGCACATCCTGAAATCGGTAACTATAAAAAGAGTAAAGGTGCTAAAAGTAAAAAAGATAAAACCGATGTTGTCGAACGTAAACCTCGCTCTCGAAGAGTTGCTACAAAAGACATGTTTAGCGGAAAAGTTAGTACAGAAACTCTATCCGAAGACGGTAGTTTAAAGAAAACTGCTGCCGATAGACGATTAGACGCTCTTAATGCTCGTGCTGTTAAATTTAGTTTTGGTACATTTAAACCTAAGAATGAATGAAAATATGGTTGTATAGAAAGAATAATGCTGAACAGCCTTATCGCTGGAGTGCTGAACTTAATGCTGATAAAACTTATATAACTGTCCACTATGGTATTGTTGGTAAAGCAACTTATACTGATAGTTATAAAGTTACTCAAAAAGATGCTGATAAAGAGCTTATTTCTCGTTATAACGAAAAGAGGAAACAAGGTTATATAGCTATTGAGGATGTCAAGGATAACGCGCAGTTACCCCCCGTAGAGGATGAACAAGCTCGTTATGCTTATCTTGCAGCTTATCTTCCCTCTTATCGTAATAACGAAAATAATGGAAATATTCTTCCTATGCTTGCTAAGACTTATACTGGCAATATTTGGAAGAAAACTTCTTGTATGCTTGGACAATGGAAGATTAATGGTCTTCGTTGTTTTATTACTGCTTATAAAGGAGATACTATTTTTAATCCTGTTAGACTTAAATTTCAAAGTAGAGAAGGTATTGTTTGGAATACTTTAACTACTCTTGAAGATTATCTATTTGATTCTCTTCCTGCTAATATCATTCAATCTATGCTTGACTACAGTTGGGCACTTGACGGAGAGATTTATCTTCCGGGTTATAACGTTAATGAGATTAATCATTTTGTTAAAGACCCGAATGATATTCATAATAAGCTTCTTCAATTTTGGTGTTATGACATTGCTATTCCAGAAATGGTTCAGCATAAACGAGATAGAATACGTCTTGATATAAAGCCGTTTTCTGTTTTCGATAGTAAAGATAAACATCTTAATAACAAAAAGCAGCTTGTTATTCTTCCTACTTATCATATTTGCAATGATGCTGATGCGCATGCTTGGAGAGATAAATTTATTGATTTAGGTTTTGAGGGACTTATACTTCGCAATCCTGATACTGATTATCAATATGGTCGTCGTCGTGTTGGTTATATGGAAAAATTTAAAACTAAGACTGACGGTAAATTTGAAATTATTGATATTCAGCCTGAACGTAAACGTAATCTTCCTATTATTACTTGTCGTAATGATATTAACGATTCTACTTTTGAAACTCGTTTTAGTATGCCTCAAGACAAGCAAGAATATATTCTTAATCATAAAGAAGATTATATTGGTAAGTTTGTGTTTATTTCTTATGGTGAACGAAGTGGTGTCGAGAAAGTTCCTTTTCACATTAAAGAAGTTAGTTTGATTGATGCCGAAGTTTAATTTTAGTAAAGTTACAAAGCCGATAGAAAAGATAGAAGAAGTTACTAAAGAAGTTAATGATACTGCTGATAATAAAGTTAATAGTATTCTTTATGATTATCATGTTATTACTTCTAAGAAAGTAGATAAGACTAAAACTTATTATGATGCTTTCTTTAAATCTCTTATTCTATTTACTTATTTTGAAGCTAAATCTTATAACATTCTTCAACGTTGGGACGCTGATAGTAGAACTACACAATTCTTTGTAGCTCTTTATGCTGATGAAGTTGAAGACGCTGTTAAAATCAAGCGAGATTATACCGGTGGATATAAGATTTATACTTATAATATTATCCCTTCTGTTAATAAGAATTATAATGTAAATTGTATTCTTGTTGAAAAACGAGATAATCCTAAAGCTGTTATTTATCGTATTCGATAAGCTAATATTAAGGCTGGTGATGACAATGAACTTGTTGTTGCCAGCCTTTTTATTTGCCATATATCTGCTTTCAACCAAACTAAAACGACATAAAACACAGCCGTAAACCTACTTCTTTTTGGCTACATTCAATTATCTATACCAAGATGATTAATCGTATTGCTTTCAAGAAACGTCCAACAGCGAGCCTTAAAATGCGTCATTCAGAAAATGAAAAAAAATTAATAGTTTTTTCTTCGTTTAAGTATTATTCGTATATTTGCTGCAAATATTAATGATATGATAAATTTTAGTAAACATAATCTTATTGGTTTTGCTGGAACTATTGGTTCTGGTAAAGATACTGCTGCTGAAATTCTTAATTACCAACGTCTACAAGGTACTTATGCTACTTATAAGGCTTGGAAAGAATTACATGATGCTAATTATCGTCCTGCTGATTTTCCTGTTGTTCATTTTAGTGATGCTAATAAAGAAGTTATTTCTATTGTTTTTAATATTCCTTTGGAAGATTTAAATAATAGAGATAAGAAAGATAATGGTGTTTATTGTTTTGATACAAGAAAAATCATTGATTTTAATATTGCTGTTAGAAAAGATTATAATATTATTGATTTTAACGATTTTGTTGCTTATGGTATTCCTCTAAATACTACTCGTGTTTGTGTCAAAGTTCGTCATTTAATGCAAGCTATTGGAACAAATCTGTTTCGTAATAATCTTAGTCAAAACATTTGGGTTGATAATACCATGTTTCGTGCTAATGCTTGTATTAATCGTAATGGACTTTGTTTTATTCCTGATGTTCGTTTTCAAAACGAAGTTAATGCTATTTTAAATAAAGGTGGAGTTATTTATCGTATTAATAGATTTGAACCTAAAGATAATAAACCTGTTCATGAAAGCGAAAGAGTTGATGCTCTTGAAGGTTGTATTGATATTGATAATAAAACTACTCTTCTTTCTCTTTATTACAAGATATATGACGTTATGCGAAAGCAATTGATTTAACCATCCTCTACGGGGGAGATACATAGATATAATTATGAATATTGTTAAACCCTATATTGAGCTTTGGCACCAAGACGCTGATTGGATTCATCATGTTGCTAAATGTGCTCGAATTTGTTATGCTTCTGACGGAAGCAATGATGTAAAACTTGTTGATAATCTACTAAAGCTTGGACATCTTAGTATGTTTAGACATCGTTCTATTTATTATATTATTCCTAAAGATAATAAATATATAGAACTTGTCACAAGACTTGAATTTTGTCCTTATGTTGAATATCTTATTGGTAGTGAAGTTATTTATTTAGCTACTAATGGTCATTTTTATATTGAACATAAAGATAATATTCTTAAAACTTTTGAACCATTTATTGTTACTGCTGAAGAATTTATTAATTGGGAACTTGGTTGGCGACTTATGAGATATACTTTTAAAGTTACTACTCAAATTAGTACTTCTCGTGAACTTAACCGTGTTAGTCCTAATAATATTGCTGAACAATCTACTCGTTATGTTTATGAAAACGGTACTATTTGTTGTCCTCATTGGATGAATGATTATTCTATTAGCAAAACCATTAATGGTAAATATCTTTGTTATAAAAATGGTGAAGAAGACAAAGGTGTTGTTCTTGATTATATACAAAGTTGTGACGAACAATTTAATAGATATAAACGTCTTGTAGATAATGGTATGCAACGTCAAGATGCTCGTGGAGTTCTTCCTCTCGATACTGCTACTATTTGTGCTTATACATATTCCGTATCTCAATGGCGTGATATTATTGATTTACGTTATCACGGTAAGACTGGTGCTCCTCATCCAAATGCCAAGATTATTGCTGGTATGATACGTGAAGAACTTATTAAATTTGGATATGATTTTTAACTAATTAATTGATACAACTATGAATATTTTTAGTAGACTTTTTGGACTTAGTAGTAAAGATAAAATAAACTATAAGGATAAAACTCCTTATAAAGTTCAAATTATGAGAAACGCTCTTGTTAGACGTGAAGTTGAATTTGGCAATCGTGTTTATTCTGTTCATGTACCTGCTCGTCTTGTTAAAAATTATCAAGCCACTCTTGTAAAGAAAGCAAAGAAAGCTGTTCTTACTCCTCTTGAAAAGACTTATCTTACTGGTTATCTTAATCCTGCTTATCATTATGCCACAGAGCCTCGCAAACGCAAATAAACCTATTGAGATTGTTCAAGTTGGTATTAATTGGTGGGGCTATAAAATATATGCTACCGCAAATGGTCTTAATATTGTTGACAATGGTGACGGGTTACATACTCTTAGCGACAATGACGATGTGGATAGCGACCCTTATGCTCGTGTTAAAGCTAATAGATTTAAAATTGTAGATAAATTTAGTTATTAAAATATGAATAAATCTCTTTATCAAATAGATGCCGAACTACAACGTATTGTTGATGAAATTATTGATGCTGGCGGTGAAATTACTCCTGAACTTGAAGAACAGCTTGCAATTACTCAAGATAACCTTAATGAAAAACTGGATAATTATCGTAAGTTGTTTACAATGATTGAAAGTCGTGCACTTGCTTGTAAGACTGAAAAACAACGTATTGAAGTTCTTCAGAAATCTCGTGAGCGTGCCGCTAAGAAGCTTAAAGATGCTATGCTTGAAGCTGTACTTAAATGGGGTAATTCCAATAAGAGTGGTAATAAGGTTATTGAGTTAGATGATGCTAAACTTATGACTCGTGCTACTACTGTTTGTGAAACTAACACTCCTTTAGTTCTTAGTTTGATTGATGCTGTTCTTGAACGTTATCGTGAACTTTGGAATGTTGATATGCTTCAACCAGATGCCGATGAAGCTAATAATATTGACCCCGAAGGTTTTGTTCAAACTGTAAATGCTAATTTTGCTACTGAAAATCCTGATGCTGCTGAAACTATTGAAGAAAGAAATGATTCTTTATTTACTGTTGCAGACCTTGAAGCTACTAAAGTTAAATTTGAAATTGAACTTAATCTTCTTGACCTTTGCAAGAAAGTAAATTGGGATGTTCTTAATATGTTCTTTAATCATGAACATGAAGCAAATCGTGTTGCTGCTTCTTCTACTTCTGATTATAAACAATATATTACTTCTCGTGAAACTGCTCTTGTTGTTGCTGAACTTTGTCAAAGTCAATCTTTAACTATTAAATAATAAAGTTATGTTTGATGTTATAAATAAACTTGAAGAACTTATTAAATATATTCGTGATACTCGTGGTATTAATGACCGTGACCGTATTATTGATATTATACAAGATTTATTAAACGAAATCTGATTATGGCTTATAGTATTAAAGGACTTCCTTGGCAATATAAAGGTAGTAAAAATGTTACTCAATGCAGAACTTCTGCTCAAGTAATTGAAGCTGCTCAGCTTAATTGGGAAGTAAAGAAAGCGGAGATGGTGGCTAAGATGCCACTATCTCTCGATATGGACAAAAATCTCGATGATTTGACCGAAGCTAAAAGACGAGATAATGATGCTCATATTCTTGGTAAGAATATTTATGCTCGTTGTGATAACCAATACTGTACTTATAGAGATGATTATAAAATTCCTCTTGGTATGGTAAAAGGTAAATATACTATTGTTCAAAATAGTGCTGCTTTTAAATTCTTCGATACTGTTATTGGTGAAAATTCTGCTATTTGGCAAACTGCTGGTTTCTTTGGTAATGGCGAACGTATTTTCGTTAGTGCTAAACTTCCTGACAATATTCTTGTTCACGGTGACCCTGTTGAAAACTATTTAGTATTTACTAATAGCCATGACGGTAGTAGCGGTGTTCGTGTTCTGTTTACTCCTATTAGAGTTATCTGCCAAAATACTCTTAACGCTGCAATTAGAACTTCTACTAACAGTTTTAGTATTCGTCATACTGAAAGTGTTCATAAGAATATTGAAATAGCACACGAAATCCTTGGTATTACTAAGAAACGTATTAAAGATACTGAATGGGCTTATAATGTTCTTGCCGATATTAAACTTACCGATGAAGATGTCATGGAGTATATTTGTAAGAGTAATCTTACAGAAGCTGAACTTGAAGCTTTAAATACTACAAGACATACTTTTAAAGAAGTTGTATATCGCAATGCTCTTGCTGTTAACGATGCTGGTATAAGTACACGTAAACTTAATGTTATTAGTGATACTTATGAATATTATCATGGTGGTATTGGACAGAAAGAAATTGCTGGTACTGCTTGGGGTGCTTTCAATGCTATTAGCGGTTACTATTCTAACGTTGATACTTCTGCCGAGGAAACTAAACGTATGGATAGTCTTTTGTTTAATGACAAAGCTAAGAAACTTGAACGTGCTCTTAATTTTGATTTTGCAGAGATGTTATCTTAATTATTAACTTAAAAACAATTTTATTAAAATGGGAAATTTAGCTCTTGCCATAGCAAATGCTATTTATGATTTTAAACATAAAAATTTTCTAACATTCGATGAACTTTATAGAAAACTCGATAATGATATTAATCATATAGAGGTTAAAGTTTATCGTGAAGATAAATCTGTTCCTCTTCCTGCTTATGGCAAAGACGGTGATTGTTGTATGGATATTGTTGCTAAGAGTATCGAATACGATTTAATTAAAGACCGTTGGATTGTTCATACTGGTCTTCATTTCGAGCTTCCTCAACATTATGAAATGGAAATTCGTCCTCGTAGCAGCAATACTAAATATGACGTTTATATTCCTAATACACCTGGGACTCTTGATGCCGGTTATCGTGGCGAATTACTTGTTATATTCAAACGTAGAGATGCTACCGTTGTTCAAGAAGGAGATATTATTGATGATATATTCCCTTATAATCCCGGAGATAGAATTTGTCAAATTCTTGTTCGTCGTCGTGAAGAAATTCATTGGCATGAAGTTTATAATTTTGAAGATTTAAGTACTTCTGAACGTGGTACTGGTGGATTTGGTCATACTGGTAAATAAACCATGAAAACAATTCAATTTATTGCAACCCATGAATGTCTTGCTTGTGAAGTAGTTGAAAGTATTATTTTTGATACTATATTTGAAAATAATCTTCCTAATAATATAGATATTCAAAAAGATGTTTTTAATGATGCTAAGCTAAGAATTAGTATGTTTCATACTGCTGCTGTTCCTCTTCTTATTTTTCGTGTAGACGATAAAGAGGTTGCTCGTATTACAGGTTCTATGCCTGCTGATTTTTATAAAACTGTTATTAATAAATTCATTGAATTATGAAAGCTATTGGAGTTAAAATGGTTGATATTATGCCTATGTCTGTAAGCATGGCTTTAGAACATGGTTACAGAGTTGGAAATGCTAATCCTAACGATATGGGATATGAAATTACTTATCCAGACGGATATAAATCTTGGTGTCCTAAAGATGTAGCAGATGCTTCTTATTTTTGCCTTTCTCCTGAAAATGACGGTACTAAAATTCTTGAACAAGATGTGGATAATTTTATTGCTGCCAAACGTGGAAATAGAATTGGACACAAAACTACTCTTATGAGTCTTTTAACTATTACCGGATACGAATGCCATGGCCTTAGTGCTTGTGTTGATGTAGATAATTATAATCAAGAAGTTGGAGAAGAGTTTGCTTTAGAAAAAGCTAAAGATGCTATTTGGAATGGTCTTGGTTTTGTTCTTCAATGGGGCTAAAGACGGTCTTAAACGTACTTAATAATTGAAGAAAGTTTTATATGTTATACATGGCAAGGTTGGTAAAAATGCCAATCTTGCCGATTTTGACAATACAGCCGATGAAACACCCCGTAAAGGATGAACAAATGAGATAGCTGTTCAGCTTCTTGTTCCTCTACGTGGTGCTTCATTTGCTAATTTAGATTTGTTAAACGTGGCTGTTATTGCTTGTGAAAGTAGTAGCAGCCTTTTTAATTTGATTATTAATTTTAAACTTTATAATATGGCACTTGAATTAAGAGTTTTTGATTTTAAAACTAAAGACGATAATGGTAATGAAATTACTCGTTATGCTGTCCAGCACATGACTGACCGTGGTTTTCGTACTCTCGTTATTAAGATTAATGCAGAGTTCAATAATCTTGTTTTCGATAAGAAAACTGATGCTACTAATATGTTGAAACTATTAAAGAAATTATAGCTATGTTACTTAATTTTGGTATTCTTTTAGTTGCTCTTATTATTTATCTTATTTGTAATCCTGGTTCTGTTAGTGCGTTTATCGAAAATGGAGCTAATGGAGTTAAAGAATATAATGAGCAAAAACGTGAAGATAAAATTCGTGAAGCTGTTCGAGATAAACGTAAAGAACTTATTGCCAAAGGCTATTCCGAAAATGAATGCAAAACTATTTTGTTTCATTATGATGATTGGCTTAGGCAAAATGGTCTTGGTGCTAAATCCCAATTTAGATATTAGTTAGAATAACAATAATCTCCCCCGTAGAGGATAGACATGGCTGTTAATGCTGTGTTTACATCCTCTACGGGGGAGTTATTTTTTATATAGTTGCTGCCCGTATTTTTGATATTGTTATTGCTGCTATTAATGCTTGCCAGTAACGACTTATTTTAAGGCTCACTACGCCACTTTCGTATCAAAGCAATACAAACTATCATTCCTATAAAGAAAATGCGAAATTCGCAAAGGAAATAGCCAAATACGGCATGTATAGATACAATAAACCCCGACTTACCATAGTGGTAGGTCGGGGCTTTCTTTTATTAATCATTATCAATAACAGCACCATCTTCATCAATAATTAAATCTTGACTTACAAGATATAAATAATAAAGATAAGTTCTATATATTCCTTTAAAAATATGATTATGATTAACAATATAAAGGTTTTCTATATTAGAACGAACAAGTAAAGCATTTGCTGGAGCAAATTCTTTATTTCCGTTTGGAAATATAAGACTATTAATAGCTTCATCAAAATGTTCATCCATAAAAGGATATTGTTTTATAATATCAGTTTTATTTATTTCAATCCAATTATGATTATACTTAATATTAGCAATAATATAATTAACAATAATTCCAGCATAAGAGTTAATACTAATCCAAGTATTATAATCTTGTTGGAATTTCTTAGTTATGGTACAATAATCACCATATTTAATTTGATTAAAAGCGTTAGTATAATTTTCGTAATCAATATCTTTAATAACATCGGTTATTTTAATTTCAATGTTACGAATATCAATTTCAAATGGAGTAGGTCGAAAAGTACGACATTTAAGTTTAAGTTTAGTTTCATATCTATCAGAAAATTCACGAGTAGATACTTCATTAATTTTAGTTATAATTATATTGTTATTAAGATTGTTATAAATAAGAGTAATTATGTTATTACTTCATTGACAAATATAGAAGAATTTTGAATATGTTTATAGCTTGTTGAAGAAAAATAAAAAATCCCGTCTATATTATATTGTAGGCGGGATATTAGTATTTAGTTATTAATCTCTAAGTTGTTCACCAAGAGCTTTAGCATCAAATACACCAATCATATTTTGTCCAAGTTTATAGTAATTATTATTATTAGGAAGTTCGATAAGACGATTAATACCACGAACAACAGGAATATTACGAAGCATAAATACTTCAAGTTTAGTTCTATGGGCATATTGTCCAGACTTATATTCTTCAAGAAGTTCACCGTCGCCAATAGCATTTACCATAATAGAAGCAACTTTAAAAGCATCTTTAATTCCAGTAAATGAAGCAGAAGGACTACTCCAAAGTTTATCACTTTCAGCAACAGCACCCCAAGGAGTAAATGCTTGAGCTTCGGAAGCAAGACGGTCTGCATTATACATAAGAAGATTATACCAAATAGCTTCTTCGTCATCATCATCGCCACCAGCTAAAGCAGTCAAAGCAACAACGCCAGCAAAGGCAGCCATAGTCCAAAGAAAATCAGCATAAGTTCTACGTATATTGGCTTGCTCATTTTCAGGAAGAAGCATATAATTAGTATGGAAATTAGCAGCAAAATTAACAAATGATTTAAGGAAGTTTTGTAGACCTATAAGAGCATTGGTTTTCTCACTATTCTTATTAGCTTCACGAGCTTCTTTGAAAGGAATAGCAAGAAAATCTGCAAGACTTTTATAAGCACCTTTCTGAATAGTATCAAGACTTTCATCGTAATAAGCATTCCAACGATAACGCTTTTTAAAGCCTGGATATAGATGCTTATGGAATTGGGTAATCATACCGCCCCACCAATTGTTTTCAATCTTGGCAGCACCAATCTTATCATAAACACCATGAATAGTTTTATTTACATTGATTACTTTATTAACAAATCCAGCAAATTCATTATAAGTTAAAGCACTATCAGCTTTAATCTCAGCGTAACCGTCACGTAATTCAAATTGAGAATAAATATTATCCCATTTATCAGCAAAGGCTTTATTATATTCAGCACGAACTTTCTTACGCTCTTTAATAAATTCACTTTGTTGAGCTTTACTAAGAGTTTTAATGAAATTAGTAACAAGATTAATCTTGAAAGTATTAGCTTTAAAACGTTCTTCTTCGCTACTACGAATACGTTCTTTAGCAGCATTATATTCTGAGATTTGTTCATCAGTAAGAACATTAAGAAGAGCACGTTCAAAACCTTCACGGGCATAAGCTTCTTTAGACATAATCTTCCATTCACCGTCATTAGTCTGAACAAGTCTATGACTTTGCATCATAGCAAAAAGAACACTATTTTGCATGTGATGTTCACCAATAGATTGAGCAGCAAATAAAGAACCACGGAAACGTTTAAGAGCTTCACGAACTCCAGCAGCACTTTCTATAAGATTGATTCTATCATAATCAATAATATTAGCAACTTTAATAATACCGTCTTGCAAAGAAGTAGCTTTATCACTATACATTCCAGCAAAATAACTAATAGTACCACCGAAATAAATAGCAGCACCTCTTGCATATTCGCCCTCGTTAAAATATTCACGAGCAAGACGTTCCATGCCAATGTTAGTATGACCGGTAAGAATATTGGCAATACCACCAGTAATATTGGCTGTCATATATTTAGTACCAGCTATATTCTGCATAGTTCCAGCAAAACGAAGAAGAGCAGGAGAATTACTATTCTTGTATTGTTGGAAAACTCTACGACGAATATAATCTTTTAATTGAGAAATAGTATTAGCATTGCTAACTGTCTTATAAGTAATATGGTCTTCATCACTAAGGTCTTTGTCAACAATAAGATTACGACCAAAACTTTTAGTTTCATAAGATTTATGTTGACTAAGAGCATCAGTAGCTGCATAAAGAATATGTTTAATGCTTTGAGTAGCATCATGATTAGCACTTGTCTTAATAAAACTATCAAAGACTTTATCCCAATCAGTATCTATATTCTCAGCACTATACTTTTCATTATCAGCATCTATTTCCAAATTAGCATAACGAGCATTGTTTCTACGAACAATATAATCGGCTTGAGTTTCACCATTGTTATCATCTCTATATCTCGGAAGTTGTTGCTTCTTTTTAGCATTAGGGTCAACAACTCTACGAAGCATAGGATTAGGCATAAGATAATCATTATCAAAACTAATCTCGTTATCGTTTTTCCAATTCAAATCAGTAGGAACATTAGCAGAGAAACCCATAAAAGCAAGAGCTTCTTTACCAATTTCTGCCATATTAAATTTTTTACCAGTAGCAATTGAAGGCAAATAACCAGCGTTAACATAATATTTATTGTTATCTGTATAAGCATGTCTAAGCATAGTCTTATACATTAAATCAATTGCTTCTTTTTCATATTGATTAAGAGCAGCAAAATCTGCATTATCGTAACCAGAACCTTGTTTATAGTTACGAGAATTAGATTTATATTCAGGATTAAGAAGCTTTTCATCAGCAATATTTTCACTTTGATGTATTTTAGGACTCCATTTAGGTTTAACTTTAACACCATTATCGTCTATATATTCAGTAGTAGTCCAAATACGAATAGGTTCATAAGTATGAGCATAAGGATTATAAATATGATTCTCTTTATACCATTTAATAAACTCTTCATTACCTCTTGCTTGAGCAGCACGATAAGCTTCGTTATAATATTCAGTAGTAACAGTACGGGTATGTTTCTTAATAAATTGAAGAGCATTAGTACGTTTAATGTCTTTCCATTTATCAATATCTTTAGGACGAATAGTACCGTAGAATGTAGTATTAGGAATTAAATCACCGTTAACATCTTGTCCATTAGTAAAGATTTCTTTCCATTTATTGTAGAACTCAGCGCCATTTGATTGAGCATCAATACGGTCATTCTTAAATCTATCTTCGTCAATAACAACTTCACATTCTTCTTCAATAAATTCAGCAACAGCTTTACTTCCTTTACTACGAACAAGACCTAAATCTTCAAGCAAAAGTAAAACATTATTAAGGTCTTGAATAGTAAGACTGTGAGCACCTTGTCTAAAATTAAAAGCACCCTTATTATCCCAAGCCTTTTTAAGAATAGTATTGATAGCTTCAGTATCTTCTATCTCTTCGGCTGGTTGTTTGCGATTACTCTTAAGTTTATTATAAAATTCAGGAAGATAAGCAATATCATTAATTCTAACTGGACGAATAATACCGGCATAAGGAAGACCGCTACGTTGATTAATATTATATCCAAACAAAGCTTCTTTATGAATAGAAGCAACTTCTTCTGGACTAAATAAATTGCCATTAACAATACCATAAGAATCACGAGCATTGTTAGCTTTAACCAAAGTAGCAAAAACACTTCCAGGCTTACGAGAATCTTTCAAAGCAGCATAAGCATCGTTAAGACTTTTAGTAAACTCTTTATCAATAGTATAAGTAGCGTTATTTATAAGCCATTCTTTAGCTTTACGATATTCCGCATTCTTCATAAGACTTTCTCTATCAATAAGAAGTTCGCCGCTGTCATTACGAACTTCAATACGCTCAATAGTACTAAGAGCTTCTTCAAGTTGTTCTTGGAAACCAATCTTAGCTTTACGTTCAAAATAAGCTTCTTTAATTTTAGCTATATTATAAACGTATTCGGAAAGAGCACGAGAAGCAGAAAGTTCATTAGCAGGCTTAAGTTCGTTATCATCAGTAAAATCAGAAGTAAGATAAGCTATCTTACGATAAATAACTTTAAGTTTATTATTTTGTTCTTCGCTATATTGACCATTAGCGGTTTTAAGAAGAACATCTTGTTGTTCAAGAAGAAGTTCTTTATAGCGAGAATAAATATCAGGATAATTAGTAAGCATATTTTCTTCCATAGTAAGAAGAGCATCCTCATAAGTCAAAGTAATACCAGCGTCAAGAACAGCTTTGTATTGTTTCTTTTCATCAGGAGTAAGTTTATCTGGGTCAATAACACCGTCAATCTTACCTTTCTCATCAAGAAGATAAACCATTGGTTTAAACTTACTAATAGTAGTTTTAGCCATAAATCTATCTTTCTTGTGTTTAGCCCAAAGAGCTTCAACAGAAGTAGTACTTTGAGTAGAAGCAACTGCATTAGTATATGCTTTATCTAAAACAAGATAATCTTCATCAAGTTTTCTATCATAAGCTTGAACAAAACGACCATTCTTAATCATTCTATTATAATTAACAGATTGACCAGCTTTGGCAGCACGTTCTTTAATAGCTTTCATCTGAGAAGCAAATTCAATAGCTTCATTTTTGCCTTTTATTTCAGCTTCTTTAAGATGTTTATCAACTTCTTTTATAACAGTTTGAACAATAGTATTACGATTAAAATGAACATCTTGTAACCAAAGGTCAAGAAAACTTGTATCTCCATAATTAGTAAAGATGTCCATCATTCTTTCTTTCAGCATCGGGTTGTTGCTCGTTACTTCATAGAAACGAATAAACCAATTATCACGAGCTTTATTAACCGCAACATTATTCTCAAGTTTAGTAAGAATTTCCTTAATAGTATTGATTGCTTCAATAGTAGCATCATCAGCACCAGTTACAGGCAAATCTTTAAACATAGAAAAACGGTTACGTAAAGTATTAACAGTATTAATAATATTAAAGAAATCATTCTTGATAGTATCGTTTTCAACTTCGGCAATAACATTTTGAACAGAACCAATAATATTATTACCTAATTCAGAAAGTTCGCTTGCTGGAAGATTAATATAATCTTTGAAAGCAGCTTGAAAATTATCAAGATTAATCTTACCATTATTAATAAGTTCAACAACTTTATTGTAAGCAGCAATAAGCTCATTGTCATATCCTCTACGGGGGGTTGTACTGATGTTTATTTCAGCACCGACATTATTAACAAAATCGGTATTGGCAAGAACTTGTTTAATATTTCGTTTAACAGAAATAACAGCTTCAATAACAGCAGGGTCGTCAATAGCAATAGAATTACCATTAATGTCAACCATGAAGTTATTAATACGACCATTAAGTTCAGAATAAACAGCTTTGAAATAATTAGCAACAGCAACTGCATTAAGAGGCATATTAGATGCAATAGCATTAGCATCAATATTATTCAAATTAGCATTATGGAAAGTACGCATAACAGAAGCAGCAATCTTATCTCCATTCTGAGCACGTCTTCCTATATAAGCATTAACTCGCTTAAATCTATCAACGATTGGGTCACCGTCAGATATAGCCGAATAAAGAATAGTAGGTTTATGAACAACTACTCTATGAAGTTGATAATCTTCTTCAAGATTACGGTTAGGATATTCTTTAAGTATTCGAGTATATTCAACACTATTTTGGTCATTTTTATCTGTAATAGCAGCAGCTATTTCATTATTCATTCTTGTTGCTATATAAGTATAACCGTCATGAGCAACGAAATTAACTGTACCAGTAAATCCAGGATTTACAACAACAGGAGCAGGATTTTCATAGAAATCGTTATTAGCGATAACATTTTCAACAGCAGCATTAGTTTCAACAGTAACAATATCGCTTTCGTCCATTTGTTGTACAAGCAAATCAAAATGCTTAGCGAGTTTATTTTCAGTAGCATTATGAATTACTTCGTCAATGGCAGGATAAATATTATTATCTTTAATAATACTCTTTTCAACAGTTTTGTTTACATCAATTGTAGAAAGTCTTGATAAAGGATGATAAACAATAACACCGTCATCGTAAATACCAGTGTATGTACGAGTAACACCACCGTAAGTAAGACGAACAACAGTTTTAGGACTACCGTCTTCGTTAATCAAATTACCATAAGTAAGAAGTTCATTAAATTCAGCAGGAGTCATATCATCGCCAATATTATTAAGATTAATAACAATCTTAGAACTATCTTTAGTATAATAAATTGAACGACGAAGAGCAGCTTCTTTATCTTTATTCTTTGCAATAAAACGACCTATATTAGCAAATTGAGTTCTAAAACTATCAAGATTTTGACGAATATAACCAAGAGCCAATCTAACAGATACCTGCCCCGTAGAGGGAGAAACACGCCAATTGTCCATGCCAACTTTTGCATCATCGGCTATGTTAAGACCACCTTGATTAAAAGCATTAAGAACTGTAACAGGTATCGCACGAGTAACAGCTCCATAACGGAAAAGATTACCTTCAAGAACGTATGCGTATTTAACTAAATCAGCAAGGGCAAGTTTAATAATAGGATTATTACTACTCCATGCAATATTAAAATCGTTATGAACAGTATCAATATTATTGTTACCTTGATTCAAACGAATTTGTTGACCAGTATAACCTTGACGACGGAAAGTATTATCATTAAAAGTATTAACATCAAAATGTCTAAAGATACCTATATCTTCGCCAAAATTCTGCTGTATCCAAACAATTTTCTGAGCAGGAGTAAGCTGATTAAAAGCATTAATTTCTTCTTGAGTAGGATTAGTTATATCATTAATAACTAAATCGTCAATAGCTTCATTGCTAAAACCAATACCAGCAATACGAGCAAGTTCCATTTCTCGAATAGCATAACTATCATCAGAAGTCATTACTTTATCAATACCAAACATACCAGTTTGAGAATCAATAGTAATAGGAGAAGTTAAAGCTGTATAACCAGCATTAGCCAAATAAGAACGAGAAACAAGCCAAGCAGAATAATCTTTATATTGTTCTTCAGTAAGACGTCCATTAGAAGTCAAATCACCAAGAACGTTAACTCGTTGAACAAATTGTTCAGAAGCAGTATCATTAAAGGCAGATGCAACTTTAACAGAAAGAACGGTAGACTTTTGTAAATAATTAGCAAGAATAGGATAAGTACTCTGCATAACATTAGATTTAGCAAAAGCCTCAATGCCGTTTTCTATTCCAGGAAACATAGATTCAAGAAGACCAGTTTCATTACCAGTTTCTTCATTAAAAGAATAAAGTTTATTAGAACTGTTAATCAAACGATTAATATCAGTAAAAACTTTATTGTTCATATAGAACGTTTGTTTAGCACCATATTTATCAGTAGTCATAATAGAAAGGTGACTGTTGATAATATTGCCAAGAGTACGAATATTATAGAACTGTTTAAGAGCAACATAGTCATGGATTTGTTCCTCTATGAGGGAGAGACTATTATCAATTCGTTTACGATTCATTTCAATATTAATAGGTGGATTATGTCTATCACCATAAATACGTTCTATTTCATCACCAAATTTAGTATCAAGAGCAGAAATAACAGCATTAATACTATTAGAAGTTTCAATACCATTTGCTTTTGCCAAATCAACAAAAGTAGTAACAAGCGGGTCAAGTCCACTTTTAACTCCAAAACCTTGATTTTCGTTAACATTACGAACAAGTTTATCCATAATAGGCTGATAAAGCATACTAAGAGCTGTATCAAAATCAATACCTGCAATAGTCATTGTCTTGAAAGCAACGAACGTATATCGGTTAAGATTACGAACAGCATCAGCTTTCATAACGTCAAGAATATATGCAGTAGTTTGTGAAGTATAAGAAGTAATAAGAGCACCATGAATATTCTTATTATCGGTACTCCAACCAAGTTTATTATGACGAATAATAACTTTATCGCCGTCAATAGTTACATTATCTTCTCTTTTAGCATTAAAACGAGCTTTAATAGCAGCTTCATCTTTGTAGTATTTCTTAAGTTCAGATAAACTATAAACAACAGGTATAGTTTTATGAGCAGTCATTCTTGTTACATTACCAATACTGGCAAGAGTATCAAGATTAACTGATATACCTTTAAGAGTACGTCCAGCAGAAGCAGCTTCATGCCAATTAAGCTGAGTAAGAAAATCATGCGAACCAACTCGATTAGGATTAATAACATATTGAGAAGCAGTATCAACACGTTTGCGCCAAGCTTTATTAAACTCATCTAAAACTTTAAAGTTAGACGTACCGACATTTTCTTCGACAGCACTATCTAAATGAAGAATACTAATAAAAGCATCAAGCAAATCATTATTACGATTACGAACATCAACTCTATCGGCTTTATCAGCACTAAACCATTTATCATACGACATCATTTGGGCTTCTCTCGCCGACTTTTGTGCTTCGTTGAACTGTTGTTCACGTGCCTGCGAGAAAACGTCTTGTAGGGCTTCGGAGAGCTTCTGCGAGTGTTCTACGTTAGCGTCTGACTGGGCATCCATTTCTTGTTGCAGTTGCTCGAATACAAGCTGAACATTATCAAGAGCTTCAATTTCAGCAATAGTACCAGACATTTTAAGCTCATAAAGACGAGTAAGAACTCCAGCAACATAATCAGAAGTTTTAACATTCTTAGGTTTATTGCCAATAGTAGTAGCAATCTTATATAAATCTTCTTTAACGTTAGGATTCTTACTATTTTTAGCAGATTTCCAAATACCGTCAACGGATTTATACATGCTATCAATACGAGCTTTAACAGCTTCGTAATAATCAGCATTTAGCTTCTCACGTTCAGCGTTAGATTGAGCTTTAATTTCATCTTTGGTAAGCGCAGCTTTATCAACATAATCACGAATCTTTCTACGAGCAATTTTATCAATATTAGAAAGAACGTAATTAATATAACCAATCTTACTTTCTTCACTATAACGTTCAGCATCAAGATGAAATTTCTTATCGTTATAAACAGTAACTTTACCGTCTTTTCCTTTAGTAAGACCAAATGTCATAGCATAAACACTATCAACGTCATAGTCGGAGCCAGATTGATGAACCCAGTTCTCAGGAAGAACAACAGTACTATCACTAACGTCAGGAAGAAATTCAACAACACGCATAATAATAACAGATTGCTTGCCCTCAGTAGGAATACGATAACCAATCATTGTACGAGCATCTTCACTAACATCCTCTATATTAACGCCGTCAAGTTCTTTACTCCAACGAGGAAGTTTGATTTCAGCATAATAAACATCATTATCATTGTATTTACCAATCTTACGATAAGCAAGTTTATCATCTGTGGCAGTATCTTTAGTTGTTTTCCAACCACCAAAACCAAAATCAGCAACTTGTGCGGCATGCCAACCGGGCATACGTTGACGAGTAATCTCACGGTTAAAAATACCGTTAACAAGATTTTCTATCTTATTAGAAATACTATTAAGATACATTGGATAACGAGGATTACCATTCTCGTCAGTAGTAAGAAAATCAAGAGTATTTTTATCTGCACCATTACGAGCAGCATTTTCGCGAGCAAGTTTCAAAAGTCTTTCATAATTAAGACCAAGAATATTACCTTGTTCGTCAAATTGAAGATTACCATTAGAATCAAGAGGAATATTAAGCAAAGTACAAGCATTAGCAAAAGAAGTATTTATATTAGAAACAATATTACGGAAAACTCTTTGCTTAAGAGCACGACCAGTAGTATCATTAGGAATATTATCAAGAAGCTTCTTATAAACTTGAATACCTATTTTGTTTTCTTTATCTTTAAGATGAGAAGGAACTTCTTGCTGACGATAAAGATAAGTATATTGATAAGGTTCTTTATATTTATCAGCATCGACAATAAACCGCTGGAGCTTAGCATCAGTTAGCTCCCCCGTAGAGGAATCCCATAGCTCAATCAATCTATTCTTAGCAGCTTTAGAAGTTTCAACAGTATTAAGTTGGTCAATTCCAGCAGCTTTCATAGCATTGTAAATAGCTTCAAATTCTGTTCCTTTTATAAGTTTAGGAATAAGAACATATTCGGCATTCTTTATTTGAAGAGGAACTTCACGATTACGAGCAGCATCATAATGAAGAGTATAATAGAAATTCTTTTGAACTTGAATTTTGTTAAGAGCATCAAAATCAATTTCTTCAAGCGGCTTATCACTAAGAAGAGCTTCTATAACATTTTTATATTTATTATATTCGCCAGCGATATAAACACGACGAATAAACTCATCAAAAGTAATATAAGATTGAGCATCATTAACTTTTTCTTTACCACGATAAGCATCAAGAAGTTCTTCTCTACGAGCTTCTGGAACTCCAGCTTTTTTAAGTTGAGCTTCAATACGGTTAATAGTTTCTTGTGTAGCGGCACGTTTTGTATTTAAAACTGTAACTGCATTGAAAGAAGAACCAACTTCAAATTGACGACCGCCAGCTTCAAATTTAATTTTAGGAGCAGTTGCAAGATTTGTATCATTTACACGAATATTGCTATTACCAAAAGGAGCACCACTACCTTGAACTTCTTTAAGACGTTTAAGAATATCTCCACTATTCTTATAGTATTTACTTTTGCCATTAAATAAATCATCAAGATTACGTTGATGAATAACAGCGTTAAGAAGAAATTCTTGTATTTTCGGCTTATTAATAATAACCTTTTTAGCGTTTTCATTAATAGCTTCCATATAAGTCAGAAACTCTTCTTTAAGACTTTCATAAGCATTAGTAAGATAACTATCAATATATTGAGAAATAGCATCGTTAATAGCAGCAACTTGTTTGTTATTAAGTATAACTTGACCGTTGATTACTTGTATTCCAGTATCGCCAATTTGACCATAAAGAATATCAATAACTTTACCGTTGCCAAGAAGATTATCATACAGACTAAGGTCGGCATATTCTGTGTCTAATTCCGAAAGACGAGTACCACGACCATGAAGAATATATTGCTTAGTATTATCACTAACATGAAAAGCTCCTTTGTAAACTTTAGTTACACCATTAACTTTTTCTGGATAATCAGCTATTTCATAATTCTCATACATTAGCTTTTCATCATAATCAGCTCTAATTTGAGGAACACCTTCTTTAAATTCAAAAACATAACCTCTATTTTCAGGGTCTTTTTCAAATATATATTCATAAATATTATAAGCATCAAGAATTTCTTGATAAATAATATTACGGAAAGAAGCAAATATAGGATGATTTACATTAAAAGCTCGACCATTATCGGTATTTTGGAAAAGACCATCCATATTAATAATAGGAGTTTTAAACATAAATTGGTTGCCAGCATCAGACGGAATGCTAAGGAAAAGATTAGCAAAACGAACTTTATGGTCTTTACCGTTAAACGTAATAGATTCTTCTTTAGCAGCAATAAACTCAAGGAAATTAGACATAAGATAATCTCCTTTAGTCATAGTCTTATAAATATAAGGAGAATAATCTCGTCTATCGTTAGCACCATTAAAGAAACTAACTCGCATTAATTCTTTGCCATAAGAAGTAAGTTCGTATTGATTACCGACTTTTCTAAATAGACCAGGAACAAGATTGCCGTCATTGTCAACTTTCTCAATAAGAATATTGCTGTAATTATAATCGGTACTCTTAAACTTTTGTTCAACAAAAGCACGACATGCTTCTTCGCTATCAAGTATTTGATTAAAAGTAAGAACATAATTACGGTTAAGAACATCTGATTGAAGATTACCTTCGGGATTACGACTATTAAGAGAAACAGAAGTAGCTAAATATTTATTAAGGTCGTTAGCAAATGAACGAAGAGCAAGTATATCAACAGGTTCAAAGAAACTTCCTTTTTGAGCATCAAATATAGCACGTTCTTGAGGAGTAGCTTTAAGATAGTTATTTTTAGTAACATTAAAATCACGAGAAGTTTCAAAAGTATTTATTAAATTATTAATAAATTTATTATATAATTTAGGCTTACGAAGATTACTTATAGTTTGATTTTCACCACGAGCATATTGTTTAATAGCATCAACTGTAATATTAGGAATAACAAGTTTAGCTATCTTATATATTTTATAAACAAATTCTTCTTCGGTAGTATCACCATAAGTAATATTATTTTTAGTAAAATCAAGAAGTTCATCAAGTTGACTAATAGCTTTTTTTGCTTTAGGAATAGAAATATTACGAACAGTATTATCAAGTTTATTGAAAATAACATCTGCTGGGTGAGCAGATAAATTGGTAACATTTGTACGAGGATTACCTTTACTATCAATATAAGTTTCAGTCTTATTAGGAATAGGACGATTAAAAATCATTCTGAACTTATAAGCAAATTGAGGATTTTCTTTAAGATATTGCTTAATATAAATAAGAGATTCCGCTCCTTTTACATTATTAGCAACTTCTTCAAGACTATCCATAAATACATCGAAGTTATCATTACGAACTTTGGTATAAAGAAGAGCTTTCAGAAAATCAGCATCTTCATATTCAAGCGTACCAACATTTTCGTTAACTTTGCGATAGAAACGATTATTGCCTTTTGCAGTAGTATTAATCGTAGTATTTTCAAGCTTGGGAATAGTATTAAGAAAAACTTTAACTATTTCGTCAATATGGCCTTCATAGTTAGTAATTGCACCAAGGGTATTTGTAAGCTGTTCAAGTTGATTATCGGTAGCATCTACCGCATCAGCATTAAGCTCTCCAGTTTCATAGAAATCTTTACTATCAGAATCAACTGTATCATCATCAGAAGTATCATCAAGACGATTAATGATAGACGCTACTTGTTTATGATTAGCAACTTCATTAAAGAAAGCTTTATCTTGAAGAAGCATAATCATATTATAATGATTTTTAAGAGGAGTGGTATTAATTACATTGTTAAGATAACCAAGTATTTGAGAACGAGGACTTTTATTACTCATAAAAGATTGAATAGTATTGCCCACTTCAGTATCAACATTGGCATAATAATTGCGAGCAGTAGCAATAAAATTATCAACAATAACTTCATATAATCTATTATGAAGTTTATTGTAAGTTTTAATAGAATTACGACCGCTAAACAAATCGTTAAAGTAAATAACATTAGCAACATTAGCTAAATAATTAATAGCATCAACACGAGCAACATAGGAACTAAAACCTTGATTTTTCTCTTTGGCTTCATTATTTATAATGTCACCAATACTACGAGTAAAATTAGCTTTATAAGTCACAATAGCTTTATAAAGCTCATCCATGTTTGTATGGTCGATATTATTATCGACTAAATACTTTTTAAAACCGTCCTCTTGAGTAACGGCAAAAAGGGCATTGTAACTCTTTGTTCCTTGTCCAACCTCAGTCGCAAGTTTTCTGTTAAGAGCGTCATTGTTAATAATGACTGTACTACAATCCATAACATTAATAAGTTTATTGTTAATAATAGCAATGTCGGACACGAAGTAAAACATACTTACATGCCCGACAATGCGGTTTATTTGGCTTCTAAGCCACGTTTATTTTCAGTCGATTAATCTATCGGCACGACATATAAAGTTCGCCACGCAGCAGCGCTGAACGCATAGCGGGCTGTAATGGTGTCGGCATACCGTTCACGAAGTCGGATAGATTTTGTGCCGTATAATTGTCACTAACAGCACTAAGTAAATTATCATCATTATAACCACCATCATCTGGATTAGTAAATTCATCATTACCATAAAACTCAGGATTATTTGAATCTTGTTCAGAAAGGTCAATATCATAAGTTTGTGGAGCAGTATCAACACTTGTAGTAATATTATCAGATTTAGGATTAATATCATTAAGTAATTCAAGTTCACGTTCAAGCAAACTATCTTTATTTACTTCAATACCAAGAACGTCTATAATAATATCAAGAAGTTGTCTAAGCAAAGATTTATTCTTAGTCTTATTAAGAGGAGTTCCGTCAGCAGAAATATTATTAAGATGATTAATAAGTTCACCATTAGTAAGTGTTTCAACAATAAATTCTTCAAGATTAATAGTTTCGTCGGCACGAATATTAAGGAACTTAGTATAAGAAGCATCATCAGGATGATTTTCTTCTACATATTTTTTATAAGCTTCATATATAGGACGAAGTTTATCAAGAGCTTCGGTGCGAGTATATTTATTATTTAAATTCTGATGAAGACTTTCATGTACAAAACGTCTTAAACCCCAGAAATAATCATGTTTAGCAAACTCATCAGAATTAAAAACAATAGAATTATTTTCGTAATCGTATGCAGCATAAGCAGGATTACCTTGTGCATCAAGAAGATTATTATTTACTTCCGCTAATATAGGCAAGAAGCCTAAATTATCAATAGCATCAAGTATTTTTAACGCATTTTCGTTGCCGTCAAGTATAGTTTTATAAGTATCAATTATAGTATTACCTTTATTAAGTAAATCAACAAAAACAGCAGAATCAAATTTATCAGTTAATTTTTTGGAAGAAACAGCATTATTATTAGCGATAGCAGGATTAAATATAGTATTGACTGCAACATACTTATTATGACTATAATTGTTTCCATTAGCATCTTTAGTAAGTTTGGTTCTAATCAAACCATTATTAACAAGAAACTCTTGATAACTATTATATTCAGTTTTATAAGAACCAACATTAATATAAACTTTATCGTCTTTTTTACCTACATATCTACCAGCAATTTCTCTTTTAGTTTTATCAGCAGCCATTTTAAAAGGAACGCTAATAAATGCATTATTGATAAAAATATCAATATCTTCAAGCAAATTTTGATTAGTATTAGCTTGATTAAAACTACTTACATAAGCATAAGTTTGTTTAGTATTAGCAGCTTCAACAGAACGATTGCCTCTATTTGCAGTATCAGTGTTAAAAGCTACATTACGTCCATATTGTCCAGACGCTTCATTAAGAGTAAATAAATAATGTTTATGAGTAGTACGTTTACCAGCATCGTCACGACCTTCTGTATAAAAATAAAAACTAACAAAACCTTGTTTAGTATTATAGAAAAAATCAACTCCATTAAACAAACCAGTTTTACCAAAAAGTTCGCCGGCATACTTAGCTACATCATCAAGAGTTATTTTATTAGTAAGAAAACCGTGTATCCAAGCAGCTATTTCTCCACGCATACCTGCTTTAATACCATTGATTTTATCGTTAGATATATCAGCAAACAAAGGTTTGGCTATTTGAGCCATGTCATAGCCACCATGACCATCAGGAATAAACAAAAATGAAGTACCAATATATTTCTTTTTATCATTGGCAACACGAAGACCGTCTTCATCATTAACTTGAAACAACCCAGTTTGAGTAACAGTAGCAAGTTTAATTTTATCCTCGTTATAATCATTAACAGCATCAAGAATTTCTTGATTTGCTTCATCTGTTAGAAGTATATTTCCACGATTAACTTTACCAACAACAAAATCTCCTTGAACTTCACCGTTAGCATAAGCATAAGTTTGGGCATAAGAAGAACCAATCTTTAAGAACCAATCTTCAACACTATCTTTAATTTCAGAAGGATGTGCAAAAGCAGTTCCGATAATATCAGCAAGATGTTTAACGTGATTATAAATATCATCATCAGATTTAACACCAACACTAATATTATCATTTTCAATCAAAGGATAAAGACGAGCAATTTCTTTTTGTACTTCTGTATCCTCTACGGGGTTAAGACCTGCGTAATTGAGTTCAAGAATACGTTGATTAAGAAGAAATAATTCATTGGCTAAAGTAGGATTATTGTTTATAATATCAAAAACATAATCTTTAAAATCACTATCTACACTACCGTCGTTATTAATAATAACATTATATTTCCAACCGTAATTAACATGACTAAGAGTACCAGTTCTATCATCATATCTTGGAATACCCATATAACCAATAACTCCATGAGTTTTAGGATTAATAAAGTATAAACGAGATTTATCTTTACTAATATTGGCTACAAGTTTGTCCCCTGGATTAAGATTTACAACAGCAGTATATCTTTCTTCATTATTAATAGTATCATCGACATTTATAGTATTTTGATTACTTGTAGAAAGCAAAGAAAGACGATTTTCAGCATGCTTATAAATACGATTGGCTTTTTGTTCTCTACTTAGACGATAAATACTTGGGTCGTCAGTAGCAACAAATTTTTGATTAATAGGACTTTGAAGATATTTGGCAACTTCATCAAATAAAAACTCTGCAACTATATCTGTACCAGCAATATTATAAATATGAGCAACTAAATCTTCAATATTAAAGTAAGTTTTATCGTTAATATCAAAACCAAACTTTTCTTTAGTATTAGGGTTAGTCTTATCAACAAATTGTTCGATAATAGTTTGAACAGCAGAACGATTACCACGACGACGATTAATAAGTGCAAATAAAGCTCTACGAAGCATTATCTTATCATTATCATCCAAAGCACTGGTAAGAATACCTTGTTGACGAACAACATAATCTCCGTAAATAGCACCTACAAGATTGTTCCAAGCAATATCAGCATCTTCTTTAGTTATACCAGCAGACTTAGCCGCAGCAATAAAAGAAGAATAAGCTGTTTGAACATCATCGGCGGTAAGAGTTTCAGGATTTTCGATATTAGTACCAAACCATTCAAGCAGAAAATCATGTATAGCAACATCATCATAAACGGGTTGCGCAGGCGGATTGACAGGAACAGCAGCAGGCTGAGGCTTGTTTCCATCCTCTACGGGGGGTTGCTCAGTTGTATCGGCTTGATTGGCAGGATTGGTATTATCTGCTGGATTGGCAGGATTAGCAGCGTTGTTAATAGGAGCAGATACAGGCGCAGCAGACGATTCAGACGCAGTACCATTAACCTGCCCCGTAGAGGATTGAGCTGCATCAGCATTTACTGCCTCGCTTAAATTCGTACCACCAGGCTCTTGTTCAGGTTCTTTAAAAGCGTCATGCTGGTCTTGTATTTCTTTAAGTCTACGAAGACCATCAATGTATGCATACATCTCGTCATTGTTAATATCAGAAGAAGTAAAAACAGTTTTGACTTTATCATAAGTACGAGCATCTTCTTCTGATAGATTATTACTATCAAAAATATTATCTCCATACTTATCATAAAGTCTTTCCAAATCTTTAAAAGCTCCATCAATAATATCTTTACGGGCTTTATCAAAAAACTTATTATAATGCTTAATCTGCTTTTTAAGAGATTTATCATCATCTTTAACAGTATTTTCTTCAATAGCATTACTTAAACGACGATTATAAAGATTATAAGTAATATCATATTCATTACTATATAAATCTCTAAATTCTTTAGCTTTTTTAGCAACACTATCATCGGTTTGTTCAGTAAAACCAATAGGCGGATTATCTTCAAGATATTTAATCTTAGCTTGAACATCAGCAATCAATTCTTGATTAGAAGAATTATCTTCACTAAGACGAAGATTAACAAGCTGATTACGAAGAGTAAGAAGCTGATTTTCATAAACATCTTGTTCAATAGCTTGTTCATATTCAGGAGTTATATGTCCAGCATTAGCAACTTCTTCGTTATAAAGATTTTCATGAGCAGTAAGCATTTGTTTTCTATAATGCTCAGCATTCTTTCTATTAAGATGTTGACGTGCAATAATTTGAGCAATATTAAAATTAGCTCCATTCTTCATAGCACGATTAACCATAGTAACATAGTCTTTCTTTGCAGCAGCAACATCTGTAATAGCATCTTGTTGGAATTGAGCAGCTTGTTGTTCAGTAAGACCAAAACGTTCTTTGTAACCTTTGCGAACAGCATCGCTATTAAGATAAGCTTCAAGAAAATCTACATTGCCAACATCAACAGCGTTCATGACAAGCTGTGAAGTATATTGTTTACGAGCAACTTCTAAAAGAAATTCTTTTTCAGCATTATTAGAAATAACAGGATTATTTCCATTTTCATCAGTAGCAAAAGGATTAACGTTATCTTCATTAATCTTTTTAATTTGTTGTTGATATTGCTGTGCAACAAGTTCACGATTATTAATCTCATTCTCTCGTTGTTTCTCAGCACTAACAAATTCTTTATTAAATTTACGATTATAAAGACTACCAACACTTTCAGCGCCAGCACTGAAAACTACGCCACCAAGAACTCCCCAAAAAGCACTTTCCCACATGTGAGGGTCGGTAAGATAATCAGTGAAATCTTTAATAGGAGTATCTTTATCAAAAACATATCGAGCAAGCTCCATACCTTTCTCAGAAGCAACATAGTTAACAGCTTCTTCAACACCCTCTGTCCATTCGTTACGAACACCATGAAGAATATCGTAACCGAGATTAGACATAATTTGTTTAGCTTTATCAAGACGAGTAACAACTCGAGCAGCATCATCGGCAGCTTCTGCGGCAGTCATTCCAAATCTACGAGTAACAGCTTCATTAAGGTTACGAAGATTAGCACTCTTACCAACAGCTAAAGGAGCACTTGCGAGTTTACGCAAACCATAAAGCTGAAAAACATCAAAACCAATATTCCACCAGTCGGTGTTAAAAGTAACATCAGCAGCATTGGTTGCAATATCTTCCGCAATAGAATTATCATCCATTTCAGCATATTGAGGATTATTTTTATTAAATTCAATACGCTGTTCAGGAGTCATATTTTGAAGTTCACCTAAAGCATATTCTTTAGCATTTTCTTTAGTGCCAATAGCTTCTTGATAATTCTCAAGTAAACGCATAGTAGCACCTTGAGTAAGAAGCTTACCACCAGTAGCAATCACGTCACGAGTTTTTTGTCCCATATTAATGAGATTGGCAGCTTTAGTGGCATTCTTTGAAAGATTAAGAAGTTTACCAACAGCACTTAAACCTTTTGTAACTCCAACACCAGGAACCATAAGAGTAAGAGATGAAGCAATACTTGGAGCCATTTCAGCCCACCAAGCCATATCAGCAACGTCAAAAGCTTTATCTGGATTTTCACGATACAGAGGCATACGAGCATCTATGGCATCTTTGAAATCAGATAAAGCTTGAACAACTTCAGGACGTTCATAATTAAAACCGTCCTCATCTAAAGCATCTACTAAAACAGATGCTAAATCGGCTATACCGACAACAGTTCCAACAGTAATAGTATTTAAGGTTCTACCGAGAGCATAAATAGCTTGACCAACATTACTTTGATTTTTAGCACGTTCTAAATTAAGAGTTTCTTCATCATCAAAGTTATTTACATAAACATCGTAAGGAGCGTAATCTTTTGGATGAAGATTAATAGGCGCATTACGATAACTAAGTCCTTCTGTAAATTGTCTTGTAAGTCCAGTAGTACTACTACCCTCAGTATCTGTATTAACGAGAAATGGGGGCTGAAGTGCCCCCTTTTTAGTTTTAGGATTATAATCAGGATTTGGAACTCTATTTCCCTCTTGTAAAAACTTTAATACATTCATGTTATCTATAATTAGTTAAGTTCCTACTAATAATATTTGATATATTGCCAGCATAATCAGTAGTACCATAAAGATATTGAGAATATGCTTGAGAAATACTATTAATAATGGCTTGAGTATAAGCAGTATTAGGAGCATTTCCAGTAACATAAGCATCTCCTAAATCTTCAAGTCGAATACTCTTTTCAATCAAGTCTTGAGCTTCCATAGGATTAAGACTACGAATAACTTGATTATTTGTTACATTAACAAGGTCAAGGTCTGGAGTAATTCGATATTTACCAATATTAGCATCATAAGGACTATTACCAATATTAAATTGCTGTTTATAACTACGAAGATTTTGTGTACGCATACCAGCTTTAATATTAGTATCTTGCATCCATTCTTTAGTCATAACAGGATTAAGGTCAAAACGAATACGTTTAGGAGCGTCATTAGGCTTCTTTGGGTCTTTGACGCTAACAATAGCTTGAATAGAATTATTAAAAGGAGTTATACCTTTGGTAACAACATTTTCTTTAGCATTAGCAAGAAGATTAGTATATTTAAGTTCTTCTTCCGTATCCATTTCACGATAAGTATTCAAATCTTCATCATAAATATAAGTATTAGGACTTTGAGTTAAATCAATATTACCAATACCTTGATAGAAACGTTCATCTTCAATATTCATAATAGCATTATTATCTTCACGCTTACCAATACCATGCTTGATATTATATTCGGCTTGTGCTTGGGCAGGTGTAGCATTAGGAGAATATTGAGTAGGAACAATAACTTCTTGTTCTATTACAGCATCGGCATTGTTACTAAGTTCGTCACCAAAATTAGCAAAATTAGTTATAACACCAGAAAGAACACCACGTGTGCCAAAATCTCCAACTAATTGATTAGGTATAGTAGTATCTGTAACAACATCATCGGTCGTACCATCACTTTTTACTCGAACAGCATTTGAACCAATTTTACTTTTATCATCATTTCCAAAAGCTGCTTTTATAGGAGCAATGATTCCTTGAAAAGCATCACTAAAGAAGCTATTATGTTCATTTCTTGCATCACGAATAACTTTAGCAAAAGTAAACAAATTGTTTTTATATTCACGAGGAAGTTCTACATATTGTTTACCATTAGCACGTCCAACTTTAATACCGAGCGCTCTAATTGCCGCATCGCCACCAGCATTTTTAACTAAAGTAGCATATTCGTCTTCACTAATATATTGACGAACGGCAGTAGTTTCAGGGTCAAATATAACGTCGTTATAATGATTAACAGCATTTCTAAATCTATTATCAGCAGGTAAATCAGTACCGGAACTAAGAGCTGTGTACATTTCAAAAGCATCGCCAGCTTCTGTTCCTTTCTGAACTCCAAGAAGATTATCAAGAAATTCTTGGTCGTCTGAAATAGACTTAACAGCTTTAAGAGCAATAAGTTTATCCATACCATTAGGCATAGCATCTACTTGTTGACGCAAAGCATCAGGAGTAAGAGTATTTACATCAGCATTAATACCGTTACGAGCGAAGACTTCGCCAAGAGCTGCTTTATTAGATTGAATATTTCCACGAGCATTAATAGCACTTTGATTTTTAACAGTAATACTCGGAGCATCATACATTTGATTAGGAAAGCTCATATCCGAAACAGCAGCGCCGCTTCCAGCAGCAAGCTTTCTTGCAGACTGAAGAGCGGCTCCAAATTCAGCACTACCATAAACACGGTTATAAGTAGCAGCTTTAATAAAATTATTAAAACGACGATTAATAAATTCTTGCTCGTTTAAAAGATTACCATTATGGTCACGAACATCAGCGTTCTTACCTTGTGTTTGGTCTTTCCACATAGCAATCTTATAATCTTGTTGAAGACTGGCTTTGGCACCAGGAGTTCCCTCAATAGCTGCGTCAATAGCAGCTTGAAGCTTTTCAGTACTAAGTCTATTATACTTAGTACCTTGTTTCATAAAGATTTCTCCAGTAGCAGATTGAGTAAAATCATCAGTAGGTTTACCATTAGCATCAAGAAAAGTATAACTTTCACCGCCGC
>ULKZ01032601.1_pt1 | contig 26044 bp, 23 predicted proteins | sample 1951231 | NCBI WGS metagenome assembly ULKZ01 (sample SAMEA4835508, study PRJEB28245) | human gut metagenome | biome: gut microbiome; material: fecal sample | place: Denmark | collected 2008
TTTGAAAGACCATGATAATGGTAAACCTATTTATCGTACTGCTGGTATGTTAGAAATTTGTCGTGAATCTAACTATGATACTTATGGTGAAGTTCTAACACTTAATAAACTTGAACGTACAATTGGTGATGTTCTTGACCGTGATACTCAAGATGGTGATAAGAAAGTTGTTCTTATGGGTGGTAAAGGATTTATTCGTGACTTTGAAATGGCTATTAGAACTGATGCTAAAGAAAACGGATTTATCACTCCTCTTGGTGAAAAGATGATTCAAGATAATGGGGAAGGTCTTTCTTATGGACGTTACTTTAATAAGTATAAAACTCCAGATGGTTATATCATTACAGTTGTACATAATGCTTATTTCGATAAGGGTACTGATGCTGAAGCTGCTAAGCAAAATGGTATGATTCATCCTACTACTGGTTTGCCTATTACTTCTCATCAAGCTGCTTTAATTGATATGAGTAATTATAAAGGTAATCAGAATGTTCGTATTGTACGTCAAAAAGGACAGGCTTATAAAGCTAAAGTTATTGAAGGTATGACCGATATTCCTGCTTGCTGGGGATTGCCTAATACTAATCATGCAGCTACCGAAATTGATATGGCTCGTTATGAAGTTAAAGGTTCTATTGGTTTGCAAGTAGATAATACTACTAAGATGTTCTTGTTAAAATGTGTATTATAATCATTTAAAAGAAACTATTTAAGATATGGATTTTAATAAAGTAGGCGAAGCTAATAAAGCAGGAGAAAATGCTCCTGCTGCTTCTAATGAAAATACAGTTAAACAGGTTATACCCCCCGTAGAGGATGGAGATGATAATAGACCTAACAATACAGTAGGATTTAGAGATGAAAGTCTTGATGAACCTTATACTGAAAAACGAACTATTACTATTAATTTAGTTACTAATTATTCATTATATCGTAGAGCTAATGATAAAACATTACCTAAACGAATGGATAAAATTGGTAGTTGTGTTCGTAGTTCTCGTGCTCTTTCTTCTAATAAAGGCGAGATTGAATCTTATTTTCCTGCTTTGATTGGTCTTGCTCCTAATAACGAAAACTTTATTTCAAGGGTTAAGGCTTATCTTAATAACATTAGTGTTGCTGTTGATGAATTAGGTAAGACTTTTGATATTTCTTTCTTTTGGAATCGTAAACGAGATTATCTTCGTTTTAGAGCTGAAGAAGAAGCTATTGAAACTGCCTATTTAAATAGTGACCGTAAAGGAGTTAAAGAACTTCGAGAAGCCCTTGAGTCTAAGATTACTAAACTTAATCTTCTTGAAAGTGAAAAATATAAATATGGTTATCCTGTTGTTCTTGATGATTATCTAATTTATCGCCATTGTTTATTGTATAAAGATGTAGCTAAAGATATTGCTCTTATTAATTCTGATCCATCTATTAGATTCTATTTTAAAGATGATCAAAGAGAAGCTGAGCGTCTTGCTAAACATCGTCAGGAAATTAATGCTGCTAAGAGTAACTACGTTAAACTTCTCACGAATAGTGATTTGTTTGATGCTGTATTTATTCAATACTGTGTTGCTAACAATATTAATATTCCTAATGGCATGTCTATGGATATGGTTGATAAGCAATCGCATCTTGATAAATTTAGTACAAACGAACCTGTTAAGTTTAATAAACTTTGTAATGATAAAGATATTACTATTAAGTCTTTAATTGAGGTTCTTGTTTCTCGTGGAGAATTTATCAGAGCAATTCATAATCAGAATATTACTACTCCTGATGGTGAATTTATCGGTGCTAATGTTAAGGAAGCTGTTGTATGGTTTAAGAATCCTGCTAATAGTGCTCTTGTTAGTGCTTATAAAAACAAACTTAAAAACATTTGATTATGAACATTGGGGAGATGCACGTGACGTTCAGAGAACTAGCACAGCAGATGGGTATGCAGACCGTCCGTGCTATTCTCATGGAAGATATAGATATTTGTCTTAATACTGCTATAATTGAGAAAGCTAGAAATGTGATAGTAGAAAACGTTGGACCAGTTCCTTATAATGATAAGGTTGCTCGACAAAATGCTTCTATTAGTCCTGTAAATGCTCTTAGAACTTTATATACAGCGGGTACTGTTAACGGCGGACAAATTACAGGTAATGGAACAGAAGTTGACCCTTATAAAATTACTATTCCTAGCGACGGTATTATGCTATATACAGGCTTTCAAGTTAGTTATAATAATAAGACAATTTATGATTGCAGAATTATTGAGGCTGAAGATTTAGGTCAGACGCTAAGAGATTTTTGTAATCGTGCTGCGAAAGATGCTCCGATAGTTACTGTATTTGGAGATGAATCTGCTATTGAAGCTAATATATACACTGGACGTAATAATACAGTTAAACCTGAATTAGTTAAATATCTTTATATTAAGGAACCTGCTAAAGTTCTATTTGATGAAGATAATGAAAGTAATTGGGTTAATTGTGATTTACCTCCATATTTACATAGTGAAATAGTTATGCGTGCAGTACAGATTTATCTTGCCAGTATTGGTGCTACTTCTAGTGGAGCTGATAAACAAAGTTAAACTTTAAATTAAATTAGTTATGCGACAGTTTTTGTTAGCGGGCAATGTCGCTTATGGAGCAAGTTTACCTCTTGCTGCTGGAGCGGTTGCTTTTACTTATCTTGCTAATGGCGAGGAAATAATTGACGCTGACGGTACTAAGATTACTGACAAATTTTACATTAATCTTGGTCGTGAAGCAAATGGTCCTGTAGTTCTTCCTGCTTATAAGAAACATCTTACTTTTGTTAAAGGTGTTTATCAGGCTGCTACTACTTTCTCTGCTAATCTTACTATTGGCGATGTTAATGCTTATTCTGATTATTCTATAATGATTGTGAAAAAAGGATTAAAGTTCAATGAACGTAATCGTTGGACTGCTACCATTCATACTGGTCTTAATCCTACTGCTAATGATGTAGCGCAGAAATTAGCTAATCAGATTAATAACAATACTATTGGTCATGGTATTAAAGCATCTGTTGCTAATGCTAAAATCACTCTAACTGCTGAGTCTAAAGGTATTGATTATGAAATTCTTGGAGCTGATGAATTAATGGGTATAGCTGTTACAGTTGCAACTCACGGTTTACCTGCTTATGGTGACGCTGCTTATATTATTGATTTAGCTAATAAGGCTGCTGCTGATGCAGGTATTGAATATACTTACCGTGATACTTATACTGAACTATATCCTACATATCCGCTTAATCCTTTGAAACAACCTGATAGTGCAGATGCTGGATATACTATCTTTACTCTTCGTTTTGCTGTTCCACGTGAAATGAAAACTAGAGATGAAGTTGTTCATCAGATTGTACAAATAGCATTCCCAACTGGAGCTACTGCTATTGCAACTGTTGAAACTATCCTTAAAGCTATTGCTACTGAAGAAAAAGCATAACCTATTACCCGACTCGATTAGGTAAATATTAGGTAATATTAATCGAATAGGGGCTATTGGTATTAGCATTAGTGTTGATACTGATAGTCCCTATTCTTGTATCTATAAAAATGGAATTAATTCAAAATGCTTTTGAACAAGGTCTTATTCCCGGTATTGTTATTGTTATTTATCTTATAATTAATAAGATAATTGATAATAACAAAAGAAATCCTTTAGATGATATTGCCAAACTTCTTAATATAGTTACTAAAGATATTATAGATAAAGATAGAGAAAAATCTAAAGCTGTTATTTCTATTACTATGGTTAATGCAACTTCGGAATGTGCAAAGTTTGTTGCTTCAACTATTATTACTAATGATATTGATAATAATCGTGACCAAATAGAATATAACGCTAGACATTTAGTTAATAGTGTTTATTATGATGCTTATTCTAAACTTAATATGTATCGTGGTGATGAAGATTATCTTAGTCATTATATGAAAGAAGAATGGAAAGAAGATATTTATGGTGATATTATAAATATTGTCTATAATAAAAATCTTAATTCTAATCAACGTATTCTTGCGTTTAATAAACGTATTGATATTAGAGTTAATGATTATACTGCATATATTATTAATAAGGCTTTTAAATAAGATGATATTATGATAGGTGGTTATATTAATAATCCAAAACAGCTATCTAAAGAGATGCAATTGCGTATTGCAGCTATGGCTGAAAAACAAGCGAGAATAGCAGAATTAGGCTTTCCATTGGACGAAAAAAATTGGTGCAAGTTAACACAAGGACAAATTTTAATTCAAGCTCTAGAAGCCTTAGAATTGCTTTCTGACGAAGAACAAAAATCAATTATTAATTCATATAATAACTTGATGGTAGAATGAGTGAACAAATAGATGATAATTATGTTAATGGTGTCTATGTAAAAGCTAGTGGAACTGAACAAGTTGAGATTACTCCTCAATATGTTTATATGACAGTTCCAAGTAAATTTGTTTGTACTTATCACAAACTATTAGTTCTTATGGCACAATATGGAGTTGATATGCTTAATGATTGTTCTGCTACTTGTAAAGGTAATAATAAAAATATTATTACTTGTTGGAATATGTTCCAATCTGCAATGGCTGCATATCAACTTGGTCAAAATAAACTTGCTGAAACACTTCTTAAATATATTAAAGGACAACTTAATATTATTTATGAAGGTAGTGAACAAGTTCAGTATAGTGGTTCTATTACTCTTCCTGTTGATGAAGAAGGAAAAATTCATGCTATAGTTAGTTGTGGAGATGCTCCTAAGTTTTATGTTGACCCTGAAACTGGTAAACTTTGGGAACAAAGAGAAGAAGGTAAAGAATATAATGAAACTTATAGTCTTAGTAATGTTGATTATAATAATGAATAATGTGAATGTGTTCCATCCTCTACGGGGGGTCTACACTATGAATTTAGTAAACCTAGAGAACGTATGAAAACAATAGAAGAAGAACTTGGTAAAGTTAGTCTTACTTGTAATGGTCAATGGAGTCCTGATAGACCTTACGATAGACTATGTATAGTTCATGATGGTTTCTATGCTAGCTATATTTCTCGTAAAGCTACTCCTGCTGGTATTCCATTACCTAATGAAGAATATTGGCAACCTATTGCTAAACTTCGAGAAGATTTAGTTATTGATTATGAAACCTTTAAGAAAGAAATACTTGAACTTATTGCTGTTGTTCAAAGAGGGCTTAAAGCTGCTAGAATTGTAGTATCTACAATGGAAGATAGAGATGCTCTTACTTGGGAACAAATTGGAGTAGGTTGTGAAGTTTATGTTATTGAAACTAAAAAGAGTTATATACTTGATGAAATAACTCCTGTTAATAATGCTAAGAAATGGCATCTTGAGGCTGATTCTGAAATTGGTTCTAAATTTGTAGAATCTTTTAGTGGTATGTTTCCAAGAGCAATTGCAGAACGTGCTGTTGCTGATGAATTTGGTATTAATATACAAGATAATTATCTTCGTCGTAACGTAGTAGTTAATTATATGGCACAAGTACTTAAACAGTATTTTGAAGATAATGCTGTTCAAATACTTGAAGGTCAGATTACTCCTGATATGCTTAGTGAATCTGTTAAACAAATGTTTACTGCTTCTCAGATTACTAACGCTGCTGATGAAGAAGATTTAACTGTTGTTGATAATCTACTTAAATTTGCAGATAAAGACTATAATGTAAATGATTATAGTGGAAAGGCTCGTAAATATCTTCGTAAAAATATGATTAGTGGTGTTAATACTCTTACTCAAGATATGATTAACGAGCCTAATACTATTTATATACTTCAATATGATTATTGTTTAGCTGGACAAACTATTGAACTTCCAGATGATAGTATAATTCTTTGGAGAGGTGGTAGATTATATGATGGAGCTGTTAAACTAAATAAATGTAGACTTCTTAGTAATTATCGTCAAGAAGATATGTTTGATAAAGAAACTATATCTTTAGATGGTGATTGGGCTAAAGGTCAAATACTTTATCATCCTCTTGATTTAGGCGAAGATAATAAACAAGTTGAAATTACAGGTTGGGGTGGTTCTTATACTAATGATTTTTATTGGTTTTGGGATGGAGAAAAATGGGTAAGTATGGGTTTTGATTTATCTGTTTATCTTACTCGTGCTGAATTTGAAGCTTTCTTAGAGAAGTTAAGAGAAGAAATGGAAAAGTTCTATGCTTGGCTTCTTGAAGAACTTAGAAAGATTAATGAACATCTTGAACTTCATGACCAACAGATAAGTAATCTTCAACAAGAAGTTTCTAATATTAATACTAGAATAGATAATCTTATTACTGAATATAACGCTAAATTTACTGATATTTATAATAAGATTGGAGATTTAAATAGTAGTGTAGAAGGTAGTATTAATAATCTAGAACAATATATTAATAATAAGATTGAAGAGATTCTTAATAAGATAGACCAAAGTGGTGGTAACATAAGTAATGAGTATAAACAATATTTTGAAGATAATTATGTTTCTATGTTTAAGAACATGATTAAAGCTGGTACTAATATTACTTTTGTTGAAAACTCTGATGGTACTATTACTATTAATGCTACAGGTGGTGGTTCTGGCGGCGGTGGATTAACCGAACAAGAAGTAAGAGATATTGTTAATTCTATGCTTAATAATTATTATACTAAGTCTGAAATTAATGATATCATTGCTGGTATTGAAGGCGGTGGAGGAAGTGGTGGAGATGACACTCATAATGTTATGTCTGCTACTCAACTCGGTGAAGCTAGAACAGGTAAATATCTTACTATGAGTAAATTTGCTGATAGTGAAACTAAACCTAGCAGACTTGATGTTGATTTTAATACTCTTTATACAGATATTAAAAATAAATTAGTAAATGATGGATTTGGCTCAGGCGGTAGTGGAGGAACAACAGGTGGAGTAACTGCTACTCAAGTACAAACTTGGATTGCTGCTGTTATGCCTATTGGTTCTATTATGCTTTGGGATACTACTACACCTCCAACAGGTTGGGAAATATATACTGCTGCTCAAGGACGATTTGTTATGGGTCATATAAGTGGTGGTATTAATATTTATAATAATCCTAAACAAAATACTCTTGATTGGAGTACTGTTCTTAAAAATGTAGGTGATACTTATGACCCTGCTACTCCTGGTTTAAATATTGGAGCTTACGGTTTTTATATTGGTGGTACTGATTTACCATTACATCAACATGCAATTGCCGCTAGTTCTGGTAAATGTGGTGATGGTAATCATCATGTTGTAGTTCCTAGTAACTGGCGAGCAAATGATCATGGTAGATCTTTGGATCAAGATTGTAGAAATACTTATCCTTATGGTACTACTAAAACTAATTATTGGGATTTAAATATTAATAAAAATACCAATTGGTATATGACTGGACCTAATATTAGTAGAAATGGTGAAATGGTGTGGACACAAATTAGTACAAATAATTGGACAGGAAATTATCTTGCTATTAATAAACTATTACCTACTGTTGCTTTACATTATATTAAACGTGTTTCTAATCCTTGGTAATTATGTTAGAAGAGAATGTTTTTGTTGGTACTAATTGCCAATCTTTTGATCCTAGTAAAGTTCAATGTGATAAAGAAGGCAATATGCCGATTCATATACTAGATAAGTATTGTGAAGAAACTGATACTAGATATAATATTTATCCTTTGACTGTTATTCAAGCTATTTTTGATGGTGTAACTGGAACAAGATTAGATAGAATACTTGCCGCTTGTAATAGTATTTATTTAACTTGGGAAGGTACTTTTGCCGATACTGTTAATAAACTTGATAAAATTTATCGTCGTAAAGGATATATTATAACATATCGTGATGAAACTAATGTTAATTGGACTCAACGATATAATAGTGATGATATTAGTGATGAAGCTTGGACTAATCCTGACAATTGGGAAGGATGGTCTTTTGATACTGTTATTAAAGATTTGTCTGAGGCTCTTGAAGAAATATTTACTAATATAGGTGATTATAAAGATTTTCTTGATGTTATTACTAGTTTTATTAACGAGTTTGTTATAAATGTATTTAACAATCTTAATAATTATCCTGAACTAGTTAATATTATTAAGAATAGTACAGTTGAAAGTTTACCTATTATTGTTAAAGACATATTCAATAATATTAATGATTATCCTGAACTTAAGAATATATTTAATGAATATGTTAAACAATGGACTGAAACCATCTTTAATAATATTTCTTCTTATCCTGCTCTTAGTCAATTTATTACTAATGCTATTAATTCTCATGTAGAAACTACTATTAATAATATATTTGATAATATTGATAGTTATCCTAATATTAAGAATCTTATTATTAATAATACTGTTAATAAAGTAGTTGATATATTTAAAAATATTGGTCAATATCCAGAATTACAAGAAGCTATTCAGAATAATGTTAATGAACGAGTAGATTATATATTTAATAATATTAATAATTATCCTGAACTTATTGGTATTCTTTCTGATTTAGTTTGTAATTGTGTTAAGAATATATTTGCTAATATTAATAATTATCCTGCTCTTGTTACTTGTATTAATAATGCTGTAAACAGTAGAACTGAATATATATTTAATAATATTGATAGATTTCCTATTCTTAAGAATCTTATTGAAACTAAAGTAGAATCTAGAGTTACTTATATATTTGAAAATATTAATAGTTTTACTGAATTACTTAATGTTATTAAAGGTAATATAGAAGATATATTTGATAATATTGATGACCATACTAATCTTAAACTTGTAATTGAAAATAAAGTTGAATCTACAGTTGAAAAGATTCTAACAAATATAGATGATTATCCTGTCATTAAGGAAAAGATAACACAGGTTTGTAATGAAGCTATTGAAGCAAAAAGAGGTGTTGCTAATGGTATAGCTAGTCTTGATGGAGATGGTAAAGTTCCAGCAAGTCAATTACCAAGTTATGTTGATGATGTTCTTGAAGGATATTTTATTGATGATACTCATTTTGCTGAAAAATATGTTGAAGATGCTCCTGTATATTATACTCCTGAAAAAGGTAAAATTTATGTTGATATAAGTGAAGATACTGAATATAGTGGTAAAACTTATCGTTGGTCTGGAACTAAATATGCAGTTATATCTGAAACTTTAGCTTTAGGTGAAGTTACAGGTACTGCTTATGATGGTGGTAAAGGTAAGAAAACTACTAATACTGTTAATAGTTTATCTAATGAACTTGTTAGTAGACTAGATAGAGTTGAACAAACAGCAGAAGGACTTAAAATTGTATATAGTAAATCTATTAAAAATAATGATACAAATCTATATAATACTCCAAGTCCTGTTGCTCTTGTTTTAAATAATGCTAGTAAAACTGCTAATGGTAGTATGTCATCTGCTGATAAAGTTAAACTTGATGAAACTTTACCTAATCAAATTACTGAACTTAGTAATAATGTTTATACTAAAGAAGAAATTAATAATAAGTTTGATAATGTACCAACAGTAGAAAATACTTATACTAAAGCGGAAGTTGATAAAGCTATTGCTGATGCTATTAAAGCTTTAATTCCTGATGGTTATGAACTTGTTATTAAAAAGAAAACAACTTAATATTAATCATGGTGGTACTGAATAAGTGCCACCATTTAAAGTTTATAAAGTTATGCAAGATATTAATCAACAATTATATGAAAATAAAAGCACACCTGAAGGATTTATTCCTGTTTATGGTGTAGTTGTTACTGTTCCTACCGGAGTATATACTAATGGACAAAAAGAATTTACTTGTGATAAAACTTTTGATGAAGTAAAAGAAATATTATTAAAAGGAGGAAGTATTATTGCTATTGATAATAACAATAGTAGAATTAATTTTGATAGAATTGTTATAGGCAGTAACGACATTAGTGCTACAATTACTTATTTTTCTAATGGTGGAATTAATAAAATTGATTTAAGTTGGGATAAAGGTATAGCTAGAGTTGGTGGTGAAGAAACAAAAAGTATTAATACTTTTGTAGCTATAAATAGTAATAAAATCATTCAATCTTATGATATTGGAAATATTACTATTTTATTAACTAATAGTGGTAGTAAAGAAGAAGTATTAGCTGCTATTAATTCTATTTTTACTAATTTTGCTGGATTTGTTACAGCTATTGGTAAACCTAATTCTGTATTCCATAATGGTAAATATGGAACATTTAATGTTAGATATACAGATAATATTATAATTATTCAATGGAGTAATGCTAATGCAATTCATCATGTTGCTTTATCAGAGGATGGTTCTTATGTTTATAATACTATTCAAATAGTTGACCAAACTCTTTATAGATTATCTGCTCTTACTGTTGAACCAATAGTCAATCCTAAAATATGGATTGGCACTGCTACTCAATATGCAGCTATTGCTCAAAAAGATAACAATACTACTTATATAGTTAAATCAGAAGCTTAATTTATGGCTATATATCAAGGAGATATTGGAATACATGATATTAAACTTGGTAGTATAGATGTATTTGAAATATATCAAGGTTCTAAACTTGTTTATCCAGAGAATACTGAAGTTACTATTACTTTTAAATTGAATGTTTCCGGAACTGTTACTATTAATGGTTATATTCCTGTTATAAGTGAAAATAATACTAAATTTGTATTTACTATTCCTATTAAAACTGATTATACTGCTAATATTACTGCTGAACATTATAAATCTCAAATTATTAGTGGTAACAGTGTTTATTTACCTATAACTCATAATGTAGAATTAGAATGGGAACAAAGATTTATTTCTTATACTGTTACTTTTCCTACTGATGGAGTTAAAGTTTTATTTGATGGAATAGAAAAAGGAGTTATAACTAATGGTAAATTAGTTGTATTAATTGACGATAGAGAAGCTAAAGATAGTTATACTGTTACATTTAAAGGTAGTAAAACTAGTATATATGATACTAGTACATTAACAGTAGTTGATAGTAGTATAGCTAATACTGGTGGAAGTTATGATTTAAAACTTTCTACTAGTTCTGTTAAGACTGCTTATACACGAACTGACTATGCATCCTCCACGGGGAGTATAACCAAGGGTTCTACTTATACTGGTTCTTGGATTGAAACTGTTGTTAATCTTACTGCTAGTTTTACTAGTTCTACTACTTTAGGTAGTATAAGTAATAATGTATTAACTATACCTAATAATGAATCTACTAATACTAAAAGTGGAACTTTAACAGTTATATTTACTTTAGAAAATAATCAAACTAAAGAAGTTAGTGCTGCTTTAAATCAAGCTGCTGGGGCTAAAGTTTATACTAATTGGGTATTAGATTTACAAACTGATGGAACTAGTGTTGAAGCTAAAGGCGGTACTAGAACAGTTACAGCTAATATTGCTCGTAGAACTTATAAATGGAATAATACTGGTACTGTTTATAGTGAAACTGCTACTCCTACTCTTAGTATTAGTGGTAGTGCTAGTCTTAGTGGAAATCAAATAAAATTTACATCAAACGAAAGCGTTTCAGCCCGTTCAGCGACACTTACAGCTAGTTATGTAGGATTGTCCAAAACGATTACGATAACGCAGCAGGCAGGCGCAAAAGTGTATTCAGCGTGGTCTGCTTGGACTGTTTCTATCTCAGCAAGTACGCAAACGATAGGCGCAAGTGGGGGTTCATCTACGATAACTACTAGTGCTAGTCGTTCTCGTACTTGGACTTGGAACGGAGTTGGTACTACACATACTGATACTGAAACTGCTACACCTACACTTAGTGGTAGTGCTGGCGGATTTACTTTAAGTGGTAAAACTGTTACTGCTAGTAACAATACTACAACAAATAGTCGTAGTATAACTATTACTGCTACTAGCAATAGTGTTTCTAAATCTATTACTATAACACAATCTGCTGGTGCTAAAGTATATGGAAGTTGGTCTGCTTGGACTGTTAATATTAGTGCTGATAAAACTAGTATTGGTGCAACAGGTGGAACAGCTACTGTGTCAACTAGTGCTAGTAGAACTAGAAGTTATACATGGAATGGTGTTGCCGGTTCTGGTGGTACAGAAACTGAAAATGGAAGTCCTACATTAAGTAAAGTTAGTGGAAGTGGTGATTGGACTAGTCCTAAAGTTACTTATGGAAATAATACTAGTACAAGTGGTAAATCAACTGTTATTCGTGCTACTATTGATTCAACTACTAAAGATATAACTATTAGTCAATCTGCTGGGGCTAAACAATATAGTGCTTGGTCTGCATGGACAGTTAATATTTCTAATAGTGGAAATGTTGCTCCTAGTGGAGGTAGTTCAAATATAACTACTTCTGCAAGTAGAACAAGAACTTGGACGTGGAATGGAGTTAGTGGAAGTGGTGGAACTGAAACAGGAACTGGAACTCCTACTCTTAGTAAAATTAGTGGTGCTGGTTCATTTGCTAGTAATAAAGTAACTTATGATAATAATACTTCTACAAGTGCTAGAAGTACAGTTATTAGAGCTACAATGGATTCTGTAACTAAAGATACTACTGTAACTCAAAATGCTGGTTCTAAAACTTATAGTAGTTGGGGAGCATGGTTTATTAGTTTAAGTGCTAATGTAACAGCTATTGCTGCTGCTGGTGGAAATGCTACATTATCTACTTCAGCTACTAGAAGTCGTACTTGGCAATGGAATGGTACAGGAACAACTTATACTGAAAATGCTAGTGGTTCTCCTACATTAAGTAAAGTTAATGGTGTTGCTTCTTTAAGTGGTTCTACTGTTAGTTATGGTAATAATACTTCTACTAGTTCCCGTAGTTCTGTATTTAGAGCAACTATTGATGGTGCAACTAGAGATATTACTATAACACAATCTGCTGGTAGTAAATCGTATGGGAGTTGGTCTAATTGGACTGTATATTGTAATGCTAGTAGTTATACTGTTGCAGCATCAGGCGGTTCTGTTACTATTTATAGCGGTGCTTCTAGAAGTAGAAGTTGGACATGGAATGGAGTTGCAAGTTCAGGTGGAACTGAAACAGAAAATGCTACTCCAAATCTTAGTACAGGAAGTGGTGATGGAACTTTAAGTGGTAGTACTTTAAGTTATAGTAATAATACTAGTACAAGTGTTAGAAGAACTAGAGTTATTGCAAATTATAATGGTATTATTAATTCTTGCGATATTGAACAAAGAGCAGGTAGTAAAGTTTATGGTAGTTGGGGAGCATGGTCAGTAAGTATTTCTGCTAGTCCTACTAATATTGCTGCTGCTGGAGGTAGTTCTACTATTACTTGTAGTGCTGTTCGTAGTAGACAATATACTTGGAATGGAGTTGGACAGAATTTTCCTGAAACTGAAAATGGCAGTCCAACTTTAAGTAAATCTGGAGATGGTACATTAAGTGGTACTACTAGCGGTAGTAAACTTACTTATGGTAATAGAATTACTACAACAAGTAGAAGTACAACTGTTACTGCTACTTATAGTGGAATTAGTAAATCTATTAATATTACACAATCCGCTGGTGCTAAAGCTTATGGCGCTAAAGTATATCATACTAAGTATTATGATACTAATCCTGCTGGAAGTGGATTAGATTTTACAGGTTATCCTTATACTAATGAAATTGATACAGTTGCTGATGCTAATACTATATCTATAAGTGTTTATTATAGGTTATATACAACTCAACCTTGGACTTGGAATGGTGTTGCTGGTTCTGGTAGTACAGAAACTGTATATTATAATCCGGAGCATATAAATGTAACAAATAAAGTTAATTGTGATGTATCTGTTGCAAATGCTTTTAATTATGCTAGCATGATTATAATAACATTCAAACTTTCTGCAAATAATTCTAATACTGCAAGAGAATATAAAATTGAATGGAATTGGCTAAATCATAATGTTATTACAAAAGGAACACAAAGAGCAAATCCTATACGTGGTAGACTTGCTATTAAAAATGATTATTTTACTAGTCAAAATGTTGCTTTACCTATTTATTTAGGTAGTGAAAATGTAGATTCAATATATAAAGGAGAAACAAGTTATAATGATATTAAGAAAACTCCTATTGATGTTTATGTATATATTCCTACTAATATTGCTATAATAAACGCTGGTAAATTGCAATTTTGGTTTGAAAATAAAGATAGTGTTGGCAGTAAATATACTTGTACTTTAAGTAGTGTTAATACACCTTCAAATAGTGTTTCTGTATCTAATAGTAATAATATTATTAGTGTTACTGCTAATACAACTACTTCTTCATTTACTATGTTATGTCAATTTACTATTACTTCTAATAGTACAGTATTTAATGTAAGAGTTTTAATTAAACCATGATAAGAATACTATTTAATATAACAATATTACTAATGTTTATATTGTTTATTACTCATTAAAGTTATTTAAATTAATCACATAATTATGAACAATAAACAACTATATGAAAAACTAGGTCAGAATAGTTATGATAAAGTATTTCCTATTACTTATCTTCAAAATATTCTTGACAAAGATACAAACAATAATTTAACTGTTGTTCTTTCTAGATTTAATCATCTATGGATTCCATATCAAGGAACTAGAGTTAATACTCGTAAAGCTGTTCCTGCTATTTTTAGACGTAATAGTCTTACTATTAGTTATTATGACGCAGAACATAATATATCTGTAACTGAAAGTTATATAGGTAGTAATATGCAAGCTGGTGTTGAAGCTAGTTGGGTTTCTGATGATAATTGGACTAAAATTCTTAGTGAAAAATATCTTGAAGAATCTGGTGCTAAAATTCCAATTGCTGATGGAACTATTGATTGGAATATGCTTAACGAAGCTCTTAAGCAAATGATTGCTGCTGATGGTAAAGTTACTATTATTAATTATCCTGATGAAGAGGATATTACTCTTCGATTAACCCCTGGTTGTTGTAATGTAAATCGTCTTAGTCTTAAAGATAGACATTATGAGCCTGAATATAAAAGCGGTAAAGGATATAAAATAATTCGCAGGGTTTTACTCCCCGTGGAGGATGAAATAGATAATGTAGAACATTTATCATTTGATGGTTTTCTTAATGATACTTATTGTGAACAATATGGTCAGATAATTCTTAATACTGATAAATATGAAGTTATTAGAACAGATTTAGGTAATACTGCTGGTATTTATTATGATACTTATCATAAATTATTTGTTCTTAGAGTTAAGACTATTCATGATGGAGTTGGGTTCTATAATTATTATACTAGATGGACTATTGTAGAACCTACTGATAGAGTTCATCCTCTACGGGGGGTCAACACTGCTGTCTATGGAAATAGTGAAGATTATAATATTTATAATACTTGTCTTTCTGATGAACGTCCAAGACTTGGTATTATATATGTTAATTCAGTAGATAATATTAAATATTATTTTAATGAAGAAAATCTAGTTCAAGTTAAGAATAATATTTATCTTAATTATAAAGCTGTTCTTACTCAAGATATGGTTAACGAAGAAAATACTCGTTATATTATTCGTTATGCTTTTGATTTAAGTGGTAAAACTATTACAATGCCTACTGGATGTGAACTTGTATTTGAAGGTGGCATTATTGAAAATGGTACTATTGATTTAAATAAATGTAAACTTACAGGTATGGTTGGTGAAGAATCTGAATATCTTCCTAATGTAACTTGTAGTAATTGGGCTAAAGGACAGATTGAATATCGTAATGGAAAGATTTGTTATTGGAATGGTACTGAATGGAGAGTAATGGGTGATACTTCTTCTATGGAAAGTTATACTAAAGAAGAGATTAATAATATGTTTAAAAATTATTATACTAAATCTGAAACTTATACTAAACAAGAAGTTAATAATTTACTTAATAGATATGTTACTAATGATACATTTAATAACTTTAAAGAAGAAATAAATCAAACTATTACTAATAGTGTTAATCTTGATAAGATTCAAAAAGCTATTAATGATGGATGTGGAGTTAATATGACTATGCCTAGTGCAAATAATAATAAACTTAGTCTTCCAATTTGGACAGGAACTGCTACCCAATATGCAACTATTACCCCAGTTGCTGGAATGACTTATAATATTATTGATGAATAATGAGTTTAACTCTTGGACGTCAAGGAGGAATTGCTCAACCTCTTAAGAAACGGACAGTAGGTCAAACTAATATTGCTCATGTTTATGATGGTGCTAATCATATTTGGCCTACTTCTGTTATTCATTTTAGTGATTTTACTAGTGTCCAACTTAGATACATTTGGGGTAGTGATGATGGTCGAGATTTGGATACTAAATCATATTATGTTAATTCTCCTATTAATAGTTTAAACTATGTAGCTGTTGGTTGGTCTTGGAATTTAAGTCAAATTCCTTATCTATATTGGGGTGGCGATAATACTGACTCAGGTGCTGAATGTGTTATGTTTAATATTGAATCTATGATTGACCTTGAAGATAAAATGCCTGATATAATGAAAATGAATCTTTGTGCTAATTGGTTTGGAAGTTTGAGTAGAGGTCATGTTACTGTTGAATGTACTGCTTATAAAGGTGGAGTTATTGTTCATGCTTGGCAATTAAAGAATAATGAAATTGATGTTGATAATAGAGGAATGTTTATTTTTCCTTTGGCTGATGGAGCTATTAATATGCCTGATGGACATGGTGGTTATAAAGAATGTTGGTATGGTGAAGTTGTTAAAAGAGTTGCTAAATCTAATAATGAAGTAAAGTACTTTAGAGTTAATTCAGTTAATGATAAAGTTATTGGTTTAGATGATATTAAAATAATTCGTCATGGTGGTGGATTTATTCATGGCGATGGTTATTGTTGGTATGAAAATAAACCTAATGATAAATATAAAATTTGGAATAATCAAGTCAATACAACTGGTACTCCTTTAACTCTTGATAAGCCAACTCTTAATGTAACTAGTGATGATAATTATAGTTATGAATATCATACAGTTTTGTTAAATGAAGATAACACTGTTTATAATGATAATTATACTGATAACTATGAATTTAGATTTGGTTTTGTTGCAGGTAATTCTGAATTTAGAGGACAACAAACTATTCAATGTTATGTTGGTACACAAGGTGGTAAAGCTGATGATGGTAAGACTTCAATAGGTGAAATAAAATATACTAAACTTAACAAAATTGGTGAATTGACAATATATAGTCCTATTGAAAGTTAAATTAATGTTAATTACCAAATAAAGATAACGGTTTAAATGTTATAGATTATGTAGTTCAAACTACAAGTATTAATCTATTTTTTTAACTTAAACCTTAATTTATTATGCAAGTAATTGAAAAAGTGAAAGTTGTTCCAGAGGGCTATAATGGTGCTGGAATGAATTATGACGGTTGTAATCGTCGTGATGTAAACGGTAAGGCTAATGCAGGTTTAACTCTTGGTATTATCGGTACTGCACTTGGTGCTTAGGCTTTGTTTGGTAATCGTCGTTCTGCTGGTGCTAGTATTTTAGGTGGCGCTGGTGGTGGAATGTTAGGAGATGGTTCTACTAATATTAACGTACTTGGTGCTACTGCTGATAGTGGAAGCGGTGCTCCTACTGCTTTTCAAGCATGGGAAAAATCTTGTGAAGATACTTTAGCTCTTCAAGGTGGTCTTTATCGATGGGCTTTGACTCAACAGAATCAACGTTTTGAAGATAGAGAACGATTGAATAGTGAACTGTTTGGTGTTTATATTGATGGACGTAATCGTACTGATGCTCTTATTGAGAAAAATAACACTACCATTTTAATCTTTACAAATATACTCGTGATGCTGATGATGATATCCGTAAAGAGTTATCTGATTTGAAAGCTGAATTGGCTGTTACTAAAGCTATTCGTCCTTATCAAGATAAACTTATCCAATGCGAAATGGAAAAGATGTTTACGGCTGGTATCAACTATACTGATAGAAAGACTTGTAATGTTATCTATGGTGTAGTTACTCTTCCAAATGAACCTACTGTTACTGGTCTAGTTGGACGTAATGCTTATGGATGTTTACCGTGTGGTTTTACTCAACCTGCTAGCGGAACTCCTGCTCAGTAATATTACTAAGTTTGATTAAGAACATAAAATTGAAAGAGATATGATACCTGTTAATCAATTCATACTAGGTAGTAGTGGCCCTTTGCTATATCCTAGTGAAAAAATGACTAATAGCATTGATTTTGATGGTGATAAAGTATGGGAATATTTCCACATGAATAACTAATCATTATTGTAAAACTGTAAAAGGGAATTATCTTCGGATAGTTCCCTTTTTTATTTATCTAAATTTTAGTATGGACAAATTTATTGATGTAATTGTAGATGGTATCCTTAGTAATTTTGACTTTGGATTTATGTTTATTGTTAATGTTCTAACTTATATTATTATTAAAGTTATTGATTACTTTAATGGTAATAATAAAGTTCCTACTTGGCAAAAACGATGTGTATTAGTAATAAGTATTGCTACTATGGCTGGTATTTATACTGCTGCTGGATATGATAATGCTATTATGCTTGTTAATAGTGCTATACTTGCTCCTGTGTTTTGGAGTTGGGTTGTTAGTCCTATTCTAAAGAAGTCCGGTGTTGGATATAAAGATATAGATAATACTATTGGTTAAATTGTATAAGATTGATTAGCTAGGTTTGACTGACTAATTCAAGCCTGTTCCATCCTCTACGGGGAGTATAACTTGCCAAATTTAGCTAGTTTTAAGCCTAGCTGATTAACTGTACATGATTTAATGAAAGTCTTGCTATGAGCCTAAAAAGTGGCTCTATGAACGTACATAAATATTTACAATATTAAAATTTAAAATAGTAAAGTTATGAGAGTTATTAAGACTAAACATTTTCCTTTTAATGGTTATAAAGCTATTAATATTTTTGGTATTATATTTACTAAAGGTGAATTAAGTAATAAAGAACTTAATCATGAAGCTATTCATACAGAACAAATGAAAGAGATGTTATATATCTTTTTCTATATATGGTATGGTGTTGAATATCTTATTATAAGACTATTTCATATTAAACAACATGATGCTTATAAAGATGTAAGTTTTGAAGAAGAAGCTCATATTAATGATGATAATCTTAATTATATTAGTAAACGTAAACATTATAGTTGGACTAAATATCTAAGTATTAATACTTCTAAGAGTGCTTAATTAAAAAATGTTAATAATATAGGTGAATCGCTTATTATTAATAATATAATTTATATTTGTAACAAACTAAATTTTAAAGATATGGAAGATGATAAAAGAGTTAATTATAAGTTAGATGCTATTAATAAACTTATTAATAATCTTAAACTTAGTATTTCTGGTAATAAAGAACATGATGAGCTTGGAGAAAATAATGTTATAGTTAATCTTGATGAGATTAGTCAAAAGATTACTGAATTACATGAAATGGTTAAAGCTGAATTTGATGAATTTGAAAATCAACATAAAAGTGAATCAGATGAAACTCAAACTCTTCTTAATAGTCGTTTTGATAAAGTTGATGCTAAATTAGATAGTATTAAAGCTGCTGTTGATAGTATGAAAACTACTATTGGTAATAAACTTGATACTGTTAATTCTACTATTAATAAAGCAAATACAAATATAGTTGCTGCGATTAATGCTATGAAAGCTAGTAATGATACTAAAAACGATGCTATAATTACTGCTCTTCAAGGACTTGTAACTCAAGTTAATCGAAATACTAGTAATATTAATTCTCTTAACGGTCGAGTTGATGCTCTAGAACAAGCTTAACATGGATTTTAATTTAGTAGAGATGTATAATGGCTTGTTAAGATTTAACAAGCATATACTAAATGAACTTGCAGAAGGACTTAAACATTTACCTAATTTAGAAGGTGCATCTAAAGGAGATAGTCTTTATATTAATGAAGATGGTAATCCTACTTGGGGTTCTTCTGCATTTATTCCTACTTTTGAAAATGCTGCTTATGGTATAGAATGGACTAAAAATGATAATGATGTAATTAGAATTGGTAATGCTAAATTTCATAGAGAACTTCCTATCCAAAATAGACTTAAAGGTTGTGTCTATAATGAAAAGAAAATCAGTTATTTCCTTAATCCTACGGGTTGGGCTAAACCTCTTGAAAATGGTTTTGTTCCTCCTCTTGATGGAAGTGATGGCGATGTTGGTGTAAATGTTCCTCAATTTTATATATGTGTTAAAGATACTGGTACTAAATATCAACTTTGGATAAGTGATTTTAATATTGATGGTACGTTTATTCGAGTTTATCCTTTTATTATTAGTCATACTAAAACTATGACAAGAATGAATGGAAGTACAGAAGAAGTATTTAGTGCTTGTATAAAAGAAGATAATACTGAATATTTAGGTGGTAATACATCTTCTTCTGTTGCAGCAAATAAATTACAAGGTAGACCTAGAACTGGTATTAGTTATACTACTGCTATTCAATTATGTGCTAATCGTGGAGATTGGATTACAATGATTGATTATCTTGAATATTGTGCTATACAAGCTCTTTGTTATATTGAGTATGCTAATTTTGATAATCAAGCTGCACTTAATATTAATTTAACTAGTGAAGGGTTTAAACAAGGTGGACTTGGTACTGGTGTTACTAATTTAGAATGGAATAGATGGGCAACATTTAATAGTAGCAATCCTATTATTTACACTTATTGGAGTTCTGAACATAATGTTGGTAATGGTAGTACTATTACAAAAGAATTTGCAATTGCTGGATATAATACAGATGGGAGTTATTTTAATACTTATCCTGCTATTTATCGCGGTATTCTAAATTTCTTTGGAGATATATGGTCATTTGTTAGAGATGTAGTTATTATCAATAAAGATGCTGATTATAATTCTGTATATCTTCTTAAAAAAGGTGTTGCTCATGCTGATGTTACAGTAGATAATGTTGATGAAAAATGTTATTTTATTGGTTATCAAGCTAATGCTAATAATTATATTACAGAATTTGATTTACAAAGAGGTCCTTATTTTGTTCCTAATCTAGTTGGAACTAATAAGAAATTTGATTATAATTATATTCGTGATAATAACGGGCAAGATACAGATAAATCTGTTCGTGTGCTGCTGGTTGGCGGTGGCGCTGATCACGGTTCTGGAGCTGGCTCTGGTTGCTTTCATTCTGGTTGGGTTCGGTCGGATTCTGGTGCTAATGTCGGCTTCTTTACCACAGTTAAACTTGATTAAATATGTCCACGTGGAACTGTTACTAGGAGTAGTTGGTTAATTAATTTGTTTTCTGTTTTTGTTTTTCTCGATACTACTCCTGCAACAGTTTATTATAATATTAAATATAATAAACTTAAAACATAATATATTATGACTAAAGATAAACTTAAAGATGATGTTATTAGAACTATATGTTGTTTAAATAGTGATATATCTATTGAAAATAGAGAACTTCTAATTAAATTGTTTAATTCTATTATAGATTATACTAATAATACTGAACTTGAACAAGATGTTAAAGTTATAACACAAAAACATAACGAATTAGCTGAAACAGTTAATGAACTTAAAACTAAAGTTGAAACATATTCTAATAAGATTAATGAACTTGAACAAAGAGTTCATCAATTAGAAAACGCAAGTCAATCTTAACATGGCTAGTCTTAATCAATTAGTTAGTGAATTTGCTCATGCTGTTGGCAATCCTAATAGTATTCCTCTTAGACGTAATCTTAGATATGCTATTCTTCATGGACGTAATGAACTAATTCGTAGAAGTTATGAGAATCATAAATATGTTGATAAAGGTTTGCAACAACGTATTCGTGTTTCTATTATTAATGTTCCTGATGGTGATTTATATAATAGTCAAAGTCTTGGGCTTCCTGCGATTAAACGTACTAAACAAGAAGTTCCAAAGCCAGTTAGACTTACTGATAACTTACCTTTCCAATCAGTTAGGACGACCGGACGTGCTGGAATAGAAATACCTTTTGCTAAAGAAGCTAGTGCTAAGTTTTATCATTATCTTGCAGGTATGTGTAATCTTCCTGTTTATGATTATATTAATGGTTATATTTATTTCTTTTCTAATAATAAAGATTGGTTTCAAAATCTAGGAGCGATTATTATTGAATCTCCTTTTGAAATTCCTTATCTTGTTCCTACAGAAGTTGTAGAAAAAGCTAAAGATGTAGATTATGACCCTATTGATGATGAAGCTAAATATGATGAAGATGAATTTCTTATTCCTGAAGATATGATTGGTCCTCTTAAAGAAATTGTATTTAAACGTAATCTTATTGAAGTTCCTCGTCAAACAAATGAAACTCCAATTGATAATCTTGTAACTAGATAAAATATGATTAAAGATATAGATATTAGTCATTATTATAAAAAGTTTATTGAAGCTTCTAATGACGATATAGCAAAATATAATAAAGAACTTGAACTTACAAATAAGATGAAAGAAGATTGTAGAACTTATATAAAAAGTAAGAATCAAGTTATTAAAGATGATTTAAATATTAATCTTAATGATTACGGATTTCAATTTCTTATTGATGATATAGAACTTATTGATAAATTAGAACGAGTAGTTAATAATGCTCTTAGTTATACAGTTGGAGAAAGACGAATTGTTCTTCTCCAACTTTTGCGTTATTGTGATTTAGCTAAAAAAGCGAAAGATTATATTACTGCTCTTAAACTTGCTACAAGACGTTCTGAATTAAGTTATTCTGATTATAGAAAGTATATTCATACATACTATAATTATGGTGTTCATAAATGTGTTCTTGAAGGTTATGCTTATCATTTTAAATATGAAATTGGTGATTTAACTATTAATTTCTGGAGATATAGAGATAAACCTAGAGATACTTATGTTGATTGGAATGCTACTAGAATTAAGAAACAAGAAATTATTGATGCTGATCTTAAACCTTATAATAAAGAAGAAGCAGAAATATATAAAATTCGTGGTATTAAATATGATGGTATTCCTTATGTAGTTTATAAAACTAATAAAGAGTTTTATGAAATACAACTTATTAATAATGGAACTCATAGTTATAGTGCTATTAAATTTAAGTATGCTAATTATATTAATAGAGAACTTAGAGGTAAAGATGCTAAACAACTTAATTCTGAATGTAAAACAGTAGATGATATTTTTAAACTTAAACTAGGACTAAGAAGTAAACTTCTTGTTTATCTTGAACGTGACCCTAGTGCTACATTTAAATATATTAGAAATGTCGAACAACAAAAGTATGAACGTGGAGCACATAATAGCAAAAATAGACAACGATTTCAATCCTAGTAATAGTGATTGGATTCCTAGAGTTGCTGCTTGGTGTGTTGATGCTATGAATGAACTTAAAGTTCTTCGTAAAGTAGATAAGAAAATTAAATTAACCGTCACTAATAAGATAGCTAAAAGTAAATGTTGTCTTATTGATGACGGTCTTAAAGTTTATGATAGTAACGGTTGTGAAGTACCTAGAGCTGATAATAGTAGATATAATTGTAGTGATAATAATTCAATTCCATCCTCTACGGGGGGTGGAGTGGAGGACGAAAGTCCGGAACGTGCTACTAATAAAGATTATCTTGGTATGCCCGATGATTGTTGTCCTAATGGTTCTAGAACTAGAGAAGTTATTGATACTGGCAAAGTAGGATGTAATCCTGTTGTTTATACAGTTCATAATAATACTGAATGTCCAAGATGTCAGCATGAAGTTCATTCTCATTGTCAGACCCCCCGTGGAGGATATGATAAGTCAAGTCATAATTATGTTCTAGTAGATGGTAATACTATTGAACTTAATTTTAATGATACTTGTATAACAGTTGTTTATAAAGATATTGAAACTCAATATAGTGATAATTATCATTGTGAAGTTCCTGTAATACCTGCTAATGGTAAATTAATTCAAGGTCTTGCTTATTATTGTATGGCTCGTATGCTTATGAGGGGATATAAACATCCTGTATTTAATCTTTCTGCTAGTCAATATGGTACTAATCCTTTCTATTTATGGGAAAGTATGAAAAAAGATATTAAGACTAGTATTTTATTAGATGAACAAAGTGATGATGATAGTGGTTGGAATGAGTTCTTTTATAACTTTACTTTTCCTAAATAATTATGAATATACAAAAGAAACTTAGTCTTAATAAACATCCTGGAGATTGTGTTCCTTATTCTTTAGTTGCTGCTAAAAATATTAAGATAAGTAATGACGATAGGATGATTGTTAATGAAGAAGGGCTTGAAGATTGTAAAGCAATTGCCAATTCTATTCATGAAGATGGTATTAATAATTTTAAAATAGTTGGTGTTATTCCAACTAGTACTGAACTTATTTTATTTATTGTTAATACTGATTCTAATGAATCTTATATTTATAGATATAATGAACAAGCTGATAATTGTTATAGAGTAAATAGTAATTGGAAATATAATGGTGGTAAGATTAAAGGAACATATACATATAATGTTAAAAATCATCTTATAATTGCTGTTGCTGAAAGCGATGCCTCTATTGATGTTCCTCTTAAAACTATTAATATTGATTTAGATTCTGGAAGTCCTGATACTGAAATGTCTATTATTCCTCAAGTAACTTTACCCACAGTTAGCAATTTAAATTATGTTAGTGGAGCTGCTTATAAAGGATTTTATTTTATGTTTATTAGATATAAAATAGATAAGACTAATTATACTAAATGGTATAGTATTGGATTTCCTATTTTTAATGATGTTATAATTCCACAAGTTATTAATAAAGTTTGTTTTCGTAAAGAGTTTGTTTATGATCCTAAAGATGACCCTAATGGATATTGCTATGGAAATAGTGATTCTTTTAGTGATTCTAAAGATATATGTAATCAAACTTTTGAAGTAAGTATTACTGGTGGTCGTTCAGGACTTTATCAATTAGGACTTATTATATGTAAAAAAGATAGTACGCAAGCTTTTAGAACTGATGATTTAAATAGTAATATTTTTAAGTTTAGTAGAGATGTACTTGTGGAATATAATATAGCAGATTTAACTACTGATTATTATAATTATTATAATGTTGGTAACATTATTAATTATAAAAATAGAATATATATTGCTAATTATGATGAAAAAAGTGATAATGATAATAGAACTTTGAGTGATGGTAAAACATTAGAAGAATCTGTTAATGATATTGTTATTAAACTTAGAAATAAATCTGTTAATGCTTATTATAACAGTTATAATGTTGTACATGCAGTTAGTGAAAAAGGACCTTATTTTAAAATGGCTAGTCTTGGATTTACTGGAACTGTAGATTATGAAATAGCTGATTATACTAAACTATTTAATAATAATCAATATCCTTTTCGTACTTTTAAAACTCTTCTTAATGAAACTGTTATTCAAGGTATTGCTGCTCATGAATATTTAAAAGTTAATTATAATACTGTAATAAAAGTAGGTTCTAAAGGCGGAGCTAATATTAAAGAATATTTAGCATGTAATTGTTTTATTATTCCTACTAGTTATAAGTATGAAAATAATATATCTAGTTATAGTTTACCTAGTGAAGTTAAAATTGTTTGTTATACTTATAATGGTGTTGGATTTACAGAAGATGCTGTATTTACTAGCGGAGTTATAATATTTGGAACTGCTCAATTTGATATTGATAATTGTAAAATGAGAATTACTCATAGTGTAATTGATCCTTCTTATGATTTTAATGAACGTAAAAAGAATGACACTCTTATTCCTGGAGAAGTATATAATTTCTTTATTCATTTTGTTGATAAGTATGGTGATGCTAGTAGAGGATATAAATTATCTAATAAAGATAAATATATAAATGATGTTATAAATGATAATTCTCATTGTACTATAATAACTGTTGATTGGATTAATGGTACTGCTGGTACTATTCCTTATTGGGTTGTAATTAGTGGAACTATTCCAATATCTAGTATTAGT
>ULKZ01041411.1_pt1 | contig 22945 bp, 20 predicted proteins | sample 1951231 | NCBI WGS metagenome assembly ULKZ01 (sample SAMEA4835508, study PRJEB28245) | human gut metagenome | biome: gut microbiome; material: fecal sample | place: Denmark | collected 2008
GGAGATTGCAGCCCAATCCGTTCCCCTTGCTGCGTTTTTTCAACCCCTCCGTCCTTCGGACACCTCCCCTATATTTTGCTGTGCAAAACACAGAGGAGGAGTACACTTTGTATAGAAATTTAAACAAGAATCAACTTTTCACCGAAAAGTCCGAATTGTGTTTGTCGACAAGAGACTCATCGCTAAAATCCATATCTACCCCACGGATTTTCGGCTGAACCGTAAAAGGCAGTTCAGTAGATACTATCGGAATCAAAGGATCGTTCATCGAAAACAAAAGGAGGAATACGTAGAAAAACGCTATTCCTCCCTGTTATAAAGAGTACAATTGATTTTACAAAATGAGCATAGCGTCACCGTAAGCCCCGAAACGATAACCTTCTTTCAATGCCGATTCGTATGCCTCCAAAACGATGTCATAACCACCGAACGCAGCTACCATCATAAGCATAGTGGAAAGGGGCATGTGAAAGTTCGTCACCAAATTGGTTGCCACCGTGAAATCGTAAGGAGGGAAAATAAACTTATTGGTCCAACCGTCATACGTTTTCATGTGTCCCCCCGTACTTACAGCACTTTCTATCCCTCGCATCACCGATGTACCCACGGCACACACTTTACGACCCTCGTCCTTTGCATGGTTCACGAGTTCCACCAATTCGGGAGTCACTCTCATCTGCTCGGAATCCATCTTGTGTTTCGTGAGGTCCTCGACATCGATTTCACGAAAATTACCCAAGCCGGAATGAAGGGTGAGGAACCCGTAATCGATTCCTTTAATTTCCATTCGTTTCAACAGCTCACGGCTGAAATGCAAACCGGCGGCCGGAGTGACAACAGCTCCTTCGTTACGAGCAAAAATATTCTGATACCGATCGGCATCCATCTCTTCTACCGGACGGGCGATATAGGAGGGCAACGGCATTTCTCCCAGCTTGTAAAGAGCCTCCTTAAACTCATCGTGGGAACCGTCGTAAAGGAATCGTAACGTGCGCCCTCGCGAAGTCGTATTGTCGATTACTTCGGCCACCATAGAATCGTCGTCGCCGAAATAGAGTTTATTTCCGATACGAATCTTACGAGCCGGCTCTACCAAAACGTCCCACAACCGATTCTCTTCGTTCAATTCCCGTAACAGAAAAACCTCTATCTTAGCTCCTGTTTTTTCCTTATTGCCGTAAAGACGAGCCGGAAAAACTTTGGTGTCGTTAAACACGAACACGTCTTTCTCGTCGAAATACTCGATAATTTCCTTAAAAATGCGATGTTCTATTTTCCCCGTCTTCCGGTCGATTACCATCAACCGGGATTCATCACGGTTTTTAGCCGGATATTGAGCGATTTGCTCTTCGGGTAGTTTGAATTTAAATTGGGACAGTTTCATATCTTTAATTATTATTCTTTTTTCTCTTCTTCCAAAACGGGTTCCACGTCTATATGGTCTATCATGTCGGCGACCTGTTCGACTGAAAGGCAATCGGCAAGAGTCACGTCACCCACTCGTGTACGGATCAACCCCACAAGGTGGGCTCCACTACCGAGCGCCTCTCCGATGTCACGAGCCAAAGCCCGAATATAAGTTCCCTTGCTGCACACGACCCTGATTTTGATTTCGGGCAATTCGCAAGAAAGCAACTCTATTTCGTCGATAACCAATTCTTTGGGCTTCAAGTCGACCGCCTGCCCTTTACGGGCCATATCGTACGCCCGGCGGCCATCGACTTTACAAGCCGAATAAGAGGGTGGTATCTGCATAATCGAACCGACAAATCGAGGTAAAGTTCGCTCTACACTTTCACGGGTGATATGTTCATGGGGATAAACGCCATCTATCTCAGTTTCCAAATCGAACGACGGTGTCGTCGCTCCCAGACACAAAGTCGCTATATATTCTTTGGTCTGATATTGAAATTCTTCTATCCGTTTCGTCGCTCGTCCCGTGCATATAATCATCACGCCCGTAGCCAACGGATCGAGAGTTCCCGCATGCCCCACCTTCAATTTTTTTTGTTTGATGCGGCGGAGTATACGCACCCGTATGCGCTTGACCACATCGAACGAAGTCCAATGAAGCGGTTTATCGATATATATGATTTCGCCTTCGTTAAAGTCCATATCGGCGATATTAGTGAACAAGCGAATAAATTATAGCACAAGCTCCCATCGCCACACAATAGATAGCAAAATACACTAATTTGCCATTATTGACTAAACGGAGCATCCACTTACACGCCAAACACCCCGACACGAATGCGGCAAGAAATCCGATAATCATCACCGGTACGGACAATCCCGACTCCGCAGGAGAAAACCCTCCTTTTATCAAATCAAGAAGAGCCTCGCCCAAAATAGGAATAATCACCATAAGAAACGAGAATCGGGCCACCTGTTCTTTTTTGTTTCCCAGCATGAGTCCGGTCGCAATAGTCGTACCGGAACGCGAAAGTCCGGGTAAAACGGCTACCGCCTGCGAGAGACCGATGATGAATGCATCTCGATAAGATATATCTTCTTTCACCCGAGGCCGGGCATAATAAGCGAATGTCAACAACGCCGCAGTTACCAGCAACATGATGCCGACTAATAACAAACCGTTGCCAAAAAACGATTCTACATAGTCTTTCAGGAACAGCCCTACGATACCTACCGGTATCATGGACAAAGCTATTTTTGCCAGATATTTCGTTTCGCTATTCCACGTAAAACGGAAAAGTCCACGAAACAAAATCTCCACTTCCTTCCATAGCACAACAATCGTACTACATACTGTCGCCGTATGCACCAACACGGCAAAAGTGAGGTTCTCTTCACCTTGTATACCGAACAATGCATTCGCGATTTCGAGGTGTCCGCTGCTACTTACCGGCAGATATTCGGTGAGCCCTTGCACGAGGCCCAATATAAGAGATTCTAACCAAGTCATAATGTGATCAATGAAAATTAACGATATTATTTCGAATTACGCATGATCGCATAGACCATGAAAACGAAACCTGCAAAAGCTATACCGGGCGCCAACACGATACGACGGAAACTAAATATATCGGGGTTATAGGCCTCCGGTGTAGTACCGGGCCCCAGCATAAGCAGGAAACCGACGACGATCACAACGAACGCCACAGCTATAAGTATAATATTAGTCTTGCCGAGGGCAAACTCCGTTTTCTTTTGCTCTCCCGGAACAACGGACTCAGATTTCATTTTCTTAGATTCCATACATAAAAGTTTTTTCAAATATAATACAGGTCATCTCTATCCATACGAATATAACGATTAACAGCCCAATAAGCCGAAACCGCCGTTAAGATAATCCCTAAAATCAAAACCGACAAAAAGACCAATACCATCATGGGAACAGACAGCAGGGTCGTGAAGTTCTCCATCTCGGACATCAGATAATATATGCAACCCGAAAGCAACAACATAGCTATTACCGATGCAACGATACCGTTGATCACATTGGAAACGATAAAGGGCCGACGAATGAATGCCGGTGTAGCCCCCACCAGTTTCATCGTGTGGATAAGAAAACGCTTGGAGTAAGCTCCTAATCGAATCGTATTGCTTATCAACGCAAACGAAATGAGCATGAGAACTATCGCCAATGCCAATAACACCAGTCCTATACGACTCATATTGTCATTGACCGACTGGATAAGGTCTTTCTGATAAAGAATATCGCTGACGATTACTTGTCCACGGAGATTTTTTTCAATGACGGCCAAACTGTCGGTATTGGCATAATCGGCTTTCAATTTAACCTCAATAGACGATTGAAGCGGATTGACTCCCAACACGTCCTCGGGATTTTCTCCCAACTCGATCATCACCTCTTTCAAGGCATCTTCCTTCGATATATACTGCGCCGCCTTCACATATTTGGAACGCTCGAGCATTCTTTGCAGTTGATGCACCTGACGCTCGCCGGCCGATTCGTTCAAGACAATGGAGAAACCTATGTTTTCTTTGACATGACGGGATAGATTAGTCGCTAAAAATCCCATCAAAACCATAATCCCCAAGATAAAAAGAACCAATGAAACGCTCAATGTCGAAGTCATTCGGGCATTCAGAAAAGAAATCCGTTTGCTGAAAGAAGCCTTATTGTTCATATCTCTCTTTTTTACCAAATCGATGCACCTTTTTATGAGGGGAAGAACCTCCGTTAATAACTATTTCGACATCATTATCCCCTCTCTTTTTTTCATATCGGAAAGCAAAAGGATAGTTTTAGCCCAAATTTTATGCAAAATAAAGTCTATATCGTTGAATTCGCTTCTTTTATTCACATATTTTAATAAATTCTATCTCAACTTATGATTTTCGAAATGCGCCGCCGTTTTCATTTTAAAGAGTACATACCCTATGGCACACAACACACAAGCCGTCGCATAGACCGTTGCATAATTCGATACTTCGGCTATCTGTCCACCGATGAGAACACCCAGCCCAACCCCTAAATCCCAAGCGGTAAGATAGGTGGAATTGGCTGTTCCCCGTTGATTATTGGGAGCCAGATTGATAAACATGGTCTGATAGGCCGGACAAATACAGCCATAGCCCAACCCCAAAATAACAGCCGCTCCATAGTACCCCCATTCATTACGCACGGCTACAAAAATCAGATAGCCCAGCAAAGAGAGCAACATGCCGACAAGGATATTACGGGTGACATATCCCCGGTTAAGCCAACGGCCCGAAGTGAGCCTCGACAAAATCAATCCTACGGCCAACAAAACAAAGAAAAAACCAGCTCCCGAATCGATACCCAACTCTTCTTTACCATAGACAGCAAGATAGGTGGAAAGCACACCGTAACTGAACGAGAAAAATATAAGCGTCAAAGCCTCGGGCATTCCCTTCAAAAGCAGGAAACGGTCGAGCGAAACCGGCGGCTTTTCAAGTATTGGCTCGCGGCGATAGGGCATTCGAATAGTCGAAACGCATATCAACCCGATCGTGGCAGAAACCATCGAAAGCAAAAATATATAATCGAAATTGGCAAAAGAATCGTGAATATAAAGCGACAACGTAGGCCCGACGGACATAGCCAAATTGTTGCTTACTCCGTAATATCCTATACCTTCGCCCCTACGGGACGACGGCATGACATCGATAGCCACCGTGCTATTGGATACGGTAAGAAGCCCGAACGCTATCCCGTGCCCGGCACGAATAATGGCGAATAACAAGAGCGTACCGGCCAACAGATATCCCCCGAAAAAAAGGAGAAAAGTGAAATAGCAGATAAGCAGCAGTTTTTTACGGGGAAAGGTATCGACCATATACCCGGCGAACGGACGTATCATCAGCGCCGTGATGGTATAGGAAGACAATATGAATCCTGCCGTCGAACGGCTTGCTGCGAACGCTTCGCTCAAATACATGGGCAAAACAGGCAACAACAAATAAAAAGCAAAAAAAAGCAGGAAATTCCCGGCAGCCACCGCACAGAAGCTATGTGTCCACAATTTCTCACGAACAACCTTTTCCATCGACTTTTTTCATTTTATTCAAGCGCCTCGCCCAACAGAGTGGCCGACGATGCATCGTTCACTTTTACCCGGACAAACTCTCCTATGCGATGACTACCTTTATCGAAAACAACAACCTTATTCTGCGATGTGCGACCGAACAACTGTTCGCGCGAACGTTTTGAAAAACCTTCTACCAAAACTTCGAACTCTTTGCCGATATCCTTGCGATTGCTTTCGAGAGAAAGCTCGTTCTGCAAATCGATCATACGTTGCAAACGAGCAATTTTCACTTCCTCGGGAATATCGTCGGGCAAGTGCTTGGAGGCATACGTTCCGGGGCGTTCGGAGTATTTGAAAAGAAACGAGGAATCGAATCCCACCTCTCGCATCAAATCGAGAGTCTCTTCAAAATCGGCATCGGTTTCGGAGTGAAATCCGCTGAACATGTCGGTCGTAATGCCGCAATCGGGTAAAATACGGCGAATAGCGGCAATACGGTCGAGATACCATTCCCTCGTATATTTCCGATTCATCAACTTCAAAATGCGATTGCTCCCCGACTGCACCGGAAGGTGTATGTGACGGCACACATTGGGGTAAGCAGCGATAATTCTCAGAGTCTCGTCGCTCATATCCTTAGGGTGGGAGGTCGTGAAACGTACTCTCATACCTTCTGCCGACTGCGCCACCAACGCCAACAGTGCCGGAAAATCGACAACAGTCCCATCGGGACGTTCATATCGATAGGAATTTACGTTTTGTCCCAACAAAGTCACCTCTTTAAAACCCTTGATTTTCAAGTCGGCCAACTCGCCGAGAATACTCTCGGGCTCGCGGCTACGCTCACGACCGCGTGTGTACGGGACTATACAATAGGAGCAAAAATTATTGCACCCTCGCATAATCGAAATGAATCCCGAAATACGGTTATGACCGATACGGGAAGGTATAACCTCCCGATAGGTCTCGGTCGTGGAAAGCTCCACATTCACGGCTTTTTCTCCCCGTTCGGCAGCTCCGACCAAGTTAGGTAAATCGAGATACGAATCGGGACCGACCACGAGATCTACGCCGTTTTCGGTAATCAACTGTTCGCGAACCCTTTCGGCCATACAACCCAAAACCCCTATCACCAAAGATTTCTTATGTTTACGCAACGATTGAAAATAGGACAATCTCGAAAGGACCTTTTGCTCGGCGTTATCCCGAATGGAACAGGTATTGACAAATATGGCATCGGAGTCTTCGATCGTATCGCAAAGCGTATAGCCTGCCATCTGCATAATCGAAGCGACCACTTCGCTGTCGGCCACATTCATCTGACAGCCATAAGTCTCTATAAACAGTTTCTTCTCTTCTCTTTTTTCAAAAGTATCTTTATCCGATATATTTTTCATTCTATCTGTTTTTTCTTTCGTTTAATTTTAATTTATAAAAAATTCGTTCAGAAAAGTAATATTTTTATCATTAAAATTTGTTTTTTAAAAAATATTGTTTTTCTTTGCATACACATTACATGAAATTTTTTCATAGTTAAGGTTTAGGTTAAATCGGCTAAGAGTTGTTGAGAAACAGCTCTTAGTTATTTATAGAGTCCTAAAATTTGGAAGATTCTCAATAAAACTCTATATTTGAGGACAAAATTACAAAAAAGAGATGGATTTTTCAGAGATAATCGTCACCATAATCATCAGTTTGGTCATTATCGCTATTAACGCCCTGGGATCAAAAAAGAAACAAGAGGTTAAAAACCAGCAGGGAGAACGACCTCTACAAGATACCGAATCCCATGAGACGACCGATGAACCGTGGGGCGAAACTCGGACTTTAACCATAGACGATATATTCAAAGAGCTGCGGAAAGCGAAAGAGGAAGCAGAGCAGGAAGACGACTATATCCCAAAAGCCAAGAAAAAGCCACAGACACAAATACTCGAAAGACCGGCAGAAAAAACGCCGGAACCGATAATCCCCTCCACAATGCCGGAGAAAGAAGGTGTAGCGGTTTTTACTCATACCGTGCCGCCTATAACATCGTTACAGCACACCGATTACGATACTGCCGGAGAGAACCCTATCGATGTAAAGGACATAGATTGGCGTAAAGCCGTTATCGCATCGGAAATTCTAAATCGAAAATATTGAACCAGATAAAAACCTTACCTTGAAATTTCTCAAAAACAACAAAATTTTTCGTAGATATGGCATTTAAATTTATCACCGCAGAAGAAGCGGCTGAATTCATTCATCACAACGACAATGTCGGATTCAGCGGATTTACCGCAGCAGGAACTCCCAAAGTAGTTTCCGTCGCTCTTGCAAAAAAAGCAGAAGCAGAGCATGCCGCAGGTCGCCCTTTCCAAATCGGAGTTTATACAGGAGCATCGACCAGTGATTATATCGACGGTGCTTTAAGTCGGGCAAAAGCAATCAAAAGCCGTACGCCTTATCAATCACACAAGGACTCACGCGAAGCGATCAACAACAACGAAATCGCCTATTTCGATTTACACTTGTCTCACCTTGCGCAAACCCTTCGTTACGGATTTCTCGGTAAAGTAGATGTCGCCGTCATAGAAGCGACCGATGTGACCCCCGACGGCGAAATTTTATTAGGGCCCGGTGTAGGCGCCACACCGACTTTCTGCTCTCTGGCCGAAAAAATAATTATCGAGTTGAACCACCATGATCCCAAAGAGCTGCGTGGCATGCACGATATATATCAACCATTGGACCCGCCCTATCGTCGGGAAATTCCCATTTATAAACCGAGCGACCGTATCGGTGTACCTGTTGTCAAAGTAGACCCGAAAAAAATCATCGGTATCGTCGAAAGCGACAAACGCGACGGCGTGAAACCATTCGCTCCGGTAGACGAGGTTACCATGAAGATAGGAAACAATGTCTGCAACTTCCTCGCACAACAATTAAAATCGGGCTTGATTCCTCCCCAGTTCCTACCTTTGCAGTCGGGTGTAGGAAACATCGCCAACGCTGTTTTGGCCTGCTTAGGTTCGAATCCCGACATTCCAGCCTTCGAAATGTACACCGAAGTCGTACAAGATGCCGTTATCGATTTGATGAAAGAGGGAAAATGTAAATTCGCCAGCAGCTGCTCCCTCACCGTGAGCGACGACAAGTTAAACGAGGTATTCCAAAATATCGGATTCTTCCACGACAAAATCATACTTCGTCCGGGAGAAATCACCAACAACCCCGAAGTCGTACGCCGTCTGGGACTGATTACAATGAATACAGCTCTCGAAGCGGATATCTTCGGTAACGTAAACTCCACGCACGTCACAGGAACCAAGATGATGAACGGCATAGGCGGCTCGGGCGACTTCACACGCAACGCTTATCTGTCGATATTTACTTGCCCTTCGACAGCCAAAGGCGGAAAGATAAGCGCCATCGTCCCTATGGTATCGCACCTCGACCACAGCGAACACTCGGTACAGGTACTCATTACCGAACAAGGTGTCGCCGATTTGAGAGGGAAATCGCCCATTCAACGGGCTCACGCCATTATCGAAAACTGCGCTCACCCCATGTACAAAGAACTGTTATGGGATTACCTCAAACTGGGTAAAGGACACACGCCTCACCGCCTGAACGCCGCATTCGCATTCCACAACGAATTTTTGAAATCGGGCGACATGGCTCTTACCAACTGGGCCGATTACGAATAAAATCCACTTCTATATAGACAGAGCTGCCTAAAATTCATTAGGCAGCTCTGTCTATATTCCACAACGAAAAAGCGATATGAAGCGAATACATCGTATCTTGTTAAACCTATTTCCCATATACGCCCTTTTAACCATCGGCTGCTTTTCATCGTGCCGCACCGCCCACATACCGGAAAAGCAAGAGACCGCTATCTCCGGTAATGTCCTCATCGTATTCTATGACGCCGAAACGGGAAAAAGCGATTTGCTGAGCGCCGCAAAAAAATATGGTTCAAGGATCATCTATTCATATAAAAATTTTAACGGCATCGCCATAACTTTACCTTCTGACAAAGGGGTAGAGGAATCGATACGATATTATCAACGGGTAAAGGGCGTATTGTCGGTAACGCCGGATAGAAACTTGGAATTGAACGAAACCAAAACGCCCATAAAATAAGAAGGAGGAAGCGGCAGCTTCCTCCTTCTTCTATACCAAGATAACCGTTAAACTATCGAATGGGGTGATATTCCACAAAAGCCTCTATGGCCTCGTACGAAGCCAACCCTAAGCTGGCATAAAGATCGGCCGTAGCTTTGTTGCGGTCTTCGGCACGTTGCCAGAACAGACGTTCGTCATCTCCCAAGAAAGGAGCACTCTCCATCTGCGACTGGTGTTTGAGGATAGAGTTACGTTTCTGACGCAATTCCTCGGGGCTAAGAGGAACGGCCATTTCGATATGGTCGATTTCCCATTCGGCCCATGCACCACGGTACATCCAGATGCGGCAATCTTTCATCCAATCTTCGTCCTTGATTTCGTCGATAGCGGCGAGAACGGCATCGAGACAAACTTTGTGAGTTCCGTGCGGGTCGGCCAAATCGCCGGCAACGAAAATCTGATGGGGTTTTACCGATTCGATCAAATCTTTTACAATTTGTATATCGGCTTCGGAGAGATCGCCTTTTTTAATGGTTCCGGTCTCATAGAACGGCAGGTTGAGGAAGTGTACGTTCTGCGGTTTAATACCGATATAGTTACATGCCGTACGTGCCTCGCCTTGACGAATCATCGTTTTGATGAAACGAATATCGGGCGTATCGGATTCCCCGTCTTTCTTCTTACCGATGAATTTATGTATCTCGTTGCTTTTCTTCAAAAGCTCGGGAGTATCGAATTTGAATTTCTTGGCAATGTTGTCGATCAGCATGATGTAACGCATCATATCTTCGTCACCCACGGCGATATTACCCGAAGTTTCGTATGCTACGTGTACATCGTGTTTCTGGTCGGCCAATCGTTTGAGTGTGCCGCCCATCGAAATCACATCGTCATCGGGGTGCGGGCTGAATACGATCACTCGTTTGGGATAAGGTTTGGCACGCTCCGGACGGAATGTATCGTCGGCGTTGGGTTTCCCTCCGGGCCAACCGGTAATCGTGTGTTGTAACGAATTGAAGATGCGGATATTGACATTATAGGCCGATCCGAAAAGGGCTACCAATTCGCTCAATCCATTGTCGTTGTAATCTTTGTCAGTTAATTTCAAGATGGGTTTTCCTGTCACCTTGCATAACCAAACGATAGCCCGACGAATGAGCTTCTCGTCCCATTCGCACGACGTTACCAGCCACGGACGACTGATACGCGTCAAAGCCTCGGCAGCCGACAAATCGAGCACGATTTTCGCCCGACGGTGGGTTTGCAGGAACGAAGAGGGTATCAAATCGGTAATGTCACCTTCGATCGTGCGTTTCACGATGTTGGCCTTATTTTCACCCCAAGCGACACAAACGATACGACGAGCCGACATCAAATTGGATATACCCAACGTAACGGCGCTGCGGGGAACATTCTCGCTCGAATTGAACTGCGACGATGCCATGTGGCGAGCATCGCTACCGAGCAGCATCAGACGGCAGGAAGAGTTGAGCTGCGAACCCGGTTCGTTAAATGCCAGATTTCCGACCGCACCGATCTCGCACAAAGCTAAATCGATACCACCGCAAGCCTCTATTTCTTCTTCGTAATTTTTACAATACTGGTACACATCTTCTTTCGATACCAACTTACCGGGCGAATGAATATTCTCGGGATCGATATTCACCTTGTCGAGTAACAGCTCTTTCAACAGGCTCATCGTCCCGGGAGCTCCTTCTGCCAAAGGATAATATTCCCCGATATTGAATACTATGACATTCGAGAAACTGACTTCGCCGGCCTGATACATGCGTACCAATTCGGCATAAACGGCGTGAGTACCGACACCCGAACCCAAAGCGAGCACACAATGACGATGCTCTGCCTTGCATTTCTGTATCAATTCCGCTACGTCATGAGCTACATACACCGACCCTTCCTCAGAGCCTTCGAAGATTTTGGTGTAAACTTTCTCGTCTCGTGTAAGAGCCGCAAGTTCCAACTCACCATCAGGAGCATAATACCTTTTGGGTATCCGATCCAGTTTAATCTGAGAACTTAGATTTGTTTTCATCGCGATAGTTTTTTTAAGTTACAAACTTAATGATTCCTTTACACTTTTTCTACACAAAAAAGGTAAAAAATCACGGAATCACTTTCGATTTTTAGAAAAATACACAAAATTTTCATATACACATCTGTACTTCCCAAAAAATGATTACTTTTGGGGAAAGCTAAAATTATATACAAATCATGAGACTGATTATCGAACCAACCTATGATGCCGTTTCTCGTTGGGCCGCTAATTATGTGGTATCGTGCATCAATAAGTTCAAACCGACAGAGGATAAACCTTTCGTACTGGGTCTTCCCACAGGGTCGTCGCCTCTGGGCATGTATAAACATTTGATAGAATTGAACCGTAAAGGTGTCGTTTCGTTCCGTAATGTCGTGACTTTCAACATGGACGAATATTGCAATCTGCCCGAAGACCACGAACAAAGTTACCATACGTTCATGTGGAGCAATTTCTTCTCCCACATCGATATTCGCCCGGAAAACGTGAATATACTCAACGGCAACGCTGCCGACCCCAAAGAAGAATGCGCCCGCTATGAAGCCAAAATAGCATCTTACGGGGGTATCGAACTGTTCCTCGGCGGTGTAGGTCCCGACGGTCATATCGCTTTTAACGAACCGGGGTCTTCGTTAACGTCACGCACCCGCGTAAAAACACTGACCCAAGACACGATTATCGCCAACTCCCGTTTCTTCGGAGGCGATACCCATCTTGTTCCCAAAACGGCTCTCACCGTAGGTGTCGGTACTATCATGTCGGCCCGGAATGTCCTTATCATCGTTAACGGGCACAACAAAGCCAAAGCCTTGCAACAAGGCGTAGAAGGCGGCATTTCCCAAATGTGGACGATCACGGCTCTGCAAATGCACCCCAAAAGCATCATTGTCTGCGACGATGCTGCTACGGCCGAATTGAAGGTGGGTACTTACAAGTATTTCCTCGACATCGAGAAAAACAACCTCGACCCTGACAGCTTACTATAAGACTTGTCTCAATCACATAATAAGAGAGGCTTCGCCGTGGCGAAGCCTCTCTTAATTTATATATAGCATCATTCTATGGGGGATTTTCTGTTTTTCTTCCAAATCTCGAAATTTCGTTTCAGTCCGGCATATTTAGCTCTTTTGACAGCCGAATGGCGAAATATCCGATTGAAATCATCGGGTGTCATCGTTTCGAATCGGGAAGCATCGAGAGCAAGAAATTCTTCGCTGGGTGCAAATTCGTGATGTACAGAAGGCCGAGCCGATTTATTCCACGGGCAACATTGCTGGCAGGTATCGCATCCATATACCCGATCGCCCATTCTATCGGCTACGAAAGGAGCTATATCCCCCTTGTTCTCGATGGTTTGACAAGAGATACACAGGCGGGCATCCACACTCCCCGGAGCGTACAACGCCCCGGTGGGACAACTGTCCATACAACGAGAACAATCGCCGCATCGAGCAACGACCGGACTATCGGGAGGAAGATCCAAAGAAGTTATCAATTCTCCCAAGAAGAAGAAAGAGCCTTTACCGGGAATAATCAACTGGGCATTTTTCCCGATAAAGCCGAGACCTGCACGAACCGCCCAATAACGTTCCCGCACCGGAGCCGTATCGCAACAGACCCTCCCCGTATCCCCAGAATAGGACGAAACAAAAACGGCCAACTGCCTCAGCTTATCCCGCATCACATCGTGATAATCCCGACCATAGGCATAATAAGCGAACCGGGGACTTCCACCGGACTGAAAGCGAACCGGATAGTAGTTGAGTGCCACACAAATCATCGTGCGGGCTCCGGGATATAACAACGCCGGATTATCCCTCAACTCCACATAATTGTCCAAATAACCCATTTGCGCCTGTTTCCCGGAAGCGAGCCACTGCCGGTAGCTATCGCGCATATCGACATCGACCTCTTCCACCCTTGCGAAGCCACAGGCATCGAAACCGATACGCAAAGCTTCGTTTCGTATGATCTCACGCCATTCAGAGGGTTTTGAACAAGAAGCCATTCTCTCTAAGCCAATTTATCGTCCTCGGCAACGCATAGTGCAAGTTTCGCTCTGCCTTAATCGAATCGTGAAACACGATGATGGAACCGTTGCGGGCATAACGTTTCACATTGCCGAACACCTGCTCACCCGACAATTTATTACTATAATCGCGCGTCACGACGTCCCACATGATAATGCTGAAATCTTTCTTCAACAATTTGGCTTGTCCGGGTAGCATGTGACCATGAGGGGGGCGAAACAACCGACTTTGAATAAGGTCGTGAGCATTCATGACATTCCGCACGTATTTTTCGGGAGACATCGACATTCCCTTCACGTGATTCATCGTATGATTCCCCACTTGATGCCCTCTGTCCCTGATCACCTGAAACAGATTGGGATTACGCGCGACATTGTCACCGACACAAAAAAACGTAGCTTTCACCTCGTAGTAATCGAGTACATCGAGAACCCACGGAGTAACTTGCGGAATGGGACCGTCATCGAAAGTGAGATATACGGTCTTTTTATCTCCCGGTATACGCCAAATCGTTTCGGGAAACAACATGCGATAAAAAAACGGGGGTTGCTCTATAAACATAACAAGTATATAACTGAAAAACGGGAGAGATCCGGAAAAGTATTTTTCCGACACCTCTCCCGAAAAGAATGTCTTTTATTTATTCTCGAATAGCAAATTTTTCTTCTATTCTTTTCTGTAATTCGGGAAGCTCATAAGATGTACTCATTTCATGTATCGCCTGAATGATATACAGATGTTTCTGATAATCGCTTCCTACGGAACGAAGCTGACCGGAAGTCAAGTCTTTATACCAATTCAGGTATCCGGCCGAATTGTCGAGTATCTCGGTCAACAAAGCCTCGCCTTTCGTTTTCTCTCCCAAATCGAGATAGGACTGCGCCAGCGAAATGGAGGTAAGGTCGTGAGTCACTTGCCAACCCGGAATCTTCTCCATAATCAAATCCAGTGCGGTCAATGCCTTATCGGTTTTCCCTTCGGCAATGAGTTGAACGACCAAATCGCCGAACATCATGCGATGCGTGTTGCACATGCGACGCACATTCTCGTCGAGATATAACGGGTGCTCGGGAGTTGCTTTATCGATTCCTCCCCAACGGAATTTATTGACCATATTGTCATACATCTTATCCGTATCGATGTTGTTGGAAACGCCTTTCAAAGGAACAACCTGATAAGCCAATCCGGTACGGGAGAAATAATCCTCCAAGCCCAGATAGTAACTACTACCCACCGTCACGGCAAAATAAACCGGACGTTTCCAACCCTGCATGGCATTGGTGTTGATAATGTCCAACGAAGCTATTTCGCTCATCGTAAAACCCCGCTTATTGGTAAAATCGGGAACAATGCGAGAAACGATACTATCTTTCAACTCAGGCGCTACCGTACCCGAAGCGACAGCCGCATCGGCGTTTACCGGGATATAGAGCTTGTTCGTGGGTAAATGGTTCAACTTTCCGTATCCGGGAACATCTTTCGTCCAATCCTCATCGCTATACAAATAGTCCAATCCATCGCTTACCGTAATAGAATCGGCCAACCGATTGATTACATAATTATAGGAACGCACGTCATAAGCGTATTTCGACTCATCGGCCGAAATGGGCAGCGGCGCCGATTCGTAGGCCGGACGTTTCATCTGGTCGATATACCAGTCGGTCTGTAAATAAGACAAATTGCAAACCCTTACATCGGTGCGATACCCTTCCACCTCCTGCACGTACCACAAGGGGAAAGTATCGTTATCGCCATTGGTAAAGATGATACCGTTTTCATCGACACTCGACAGATAGTTCATACCGAAATCGCGACAAACATATCGTCCCGAACGGTCGTGGTCGTCCCACGTCTGGCTTACCATCTGCAAGGGCACACACAAACATAGCAGCGCAGCCACAGCAGCGGTAATCGTACTCACGGGTTTTTCGTCGGTCGTTTTCAACAGATAATTCAATCCTCTCCACACGGCCGCAACACCCAATCCTATCCAGATAGCGAATGCATAGAACGAACCGGCGTAGGCATAATCCCGTTCACGAGGCTGATAGGGGGTTTGATTCAAATAAATCACAATCGCTATACCGGTCATGAAGAACAGGAAGAATGTCACCCAAAAACTTTCGATACCTTTCTTACCGGAAAATGCCTGATAGAACAACCCGATCAGACCCAACAAAAGGGGCAGCATATAAAAGACGTTACGCCCTGCATTATTCTTCAAATCGTCGGGCAGATTGGTCTGGTCTCCCGCAATATGCTTGTCGATAAAATTGAAGCCACTGATCCAATTTCCGTTTTGCACCTCTCCATGTCCCTGTATATCGTTTTGTCGTCCGGCGAAGTTCCACATGAAATAACGCCAATACATGTAGTTCAACTGATAATCGAGGAAGAAAGCGAGATTCTCGGCAAAAGTGGGTTTCATGACCGTTTTAGTTCCTTCGGAAGTTCTCACCTGTACCGGACGACCTTTAAAATTAGTCCACTCTTTATATGCCGATATATGTTCCGATTTATCGCTATACATACGCGGGAACAGCATGTTCAACTCGGGTTGATACTCGTAATGTTCGTTATATCCGGTGACTATATAACGGTCTGCCTCGTCCTCCGATGTTTTCAGTTTTTTCTTCCAAATGGCTTTGCCCTTTGTCGATATGGCAGTCCCGTTGGCATCACGAGCGATTTCGGCCGGGAAAGTCTGTCCATAGAACAAAGGCCTGTCGCCATACTGTTCGCGGTTGAGATAACCGCCCAAACTAAATATATCTTCGGGCGAATTTTGATCCATCGGGGTATTGGCCGTCGAACGAATCACAATCAGCGCATACGAAGAATAACCGATAAAAATAACGAACAACGACAACAATATCGTATTCATGGCGACTACCGCCAGCTTTTTACGAGTAAACAAATAATAAGCCAACGCAGCCGTAAGGACAATACCGATAATATACCCGTCGCCGATAAAAGGAATACCCACCAATACGATACTTATCAAAAACGAAATCTTGATGAGCTTATCGCTACGCTGAGCATACGTCTCATAAATGGCCCAAGCAATAACCCCGACAATAAGGAAGAAATAAAATACCACACCGCTGTTGAACGGCAAATGGAAAACATTGACGAACAACAATTCGACCCAACCGGCAACCTCGACAAAACCCGGAACCAGACCGTAAAGCAGAAGCACGATCAACACGAACGATACCAACAGGGCAATTAAAGAACCCTTTAAATCGGTATTTTTATACTTACGGTAATAATAAACCAATACGATGGCCGGGATACACAAAAGATTCAACAGGTGAACCGCAATCGAAACTCCTATGATATAGGCTATCAAAATAATGTAACGGTTGGCATGCGGCAGGTCGGCCACGCTTTCCCATTTGAGGATAAGCCAAAACACCAATGCGGTACAGAACGACGAATAGGCATAGACCTCGCCTTCCACCGCCGAGAACCAAAATGTATCGGACCACGCATAGGCCAAAGCTCCTACCAAACCGCAACCGAGAATTGCAATCATCTGCCCGAGCGACATCGTCTCCTCTGTCTCTCCATCACGCAAAACGATCTTTTGCGCCAAACGGGTGATCGTCCAGAACAACAACAGTATGGTGGCAGCGCTTAACAACCCCGACATAAGGTTTACCATATAGGCGACCTCGGAGGGAGAAGAAGCAAAATTGGCAAAGAATCGCGCCGTCAACATAAATATGGGATTACCCGGCGGGTGACCCACTTCCAACTTATAACCCGATGCTATAAACTCACCACAGTCCCAAAAACTGGCCGTGGATTCCAAAGTAAGGATATAGGTAACCGCCGCGATAACGAAGACTACCCACCCCAAAACATTGTTCAGTAATTTGTACCGTTTCATTTGTTATATTTATAATTTTTTCCTTTCATCTCGACCGAAAGCCTCGAACCCTTGTAATCCGCGACAAAGACAACACGCCCGACGGCAAAAACAGATTCATTTCGTCAATTATCGAAATCCGGTTTATTTTCACATTCCGGCTACAAAAATATTGCAAAGATAACAAAGATTGTCAATCTCCCCTCTTTATAAACTTTTTATAATAGTTTATCGGCTATATTTCACAAAATAACAGTATCTCTAATCCCATTTACAAGGTTTCTTATTACTTTTACACGCACAAACAAACAGCGTTTATGAGCATGAAAATTTTGATTACCGGAGCCGGCGGATTCATCGGCGGATTTATCGTCGAAGAGGCGCTGTCGCGAGGGTACGAAACTTGGGCGGGTGTGCGCAAAACGACTTCTCGCGAGCATCTTTCCGACCCTGCAATCCGCTTTATCGACTTCAATTACGGTAACAAAAAAATTCTTACCGACCAACTATTATCGCATAAAAGGGAATACGGAGCATGGGACTATATCGTTTATAATCTGGGAGTTACAAAATGTAAAAATCCCGATGACTTCGATCGAATCAACTACGGCTTTGTGAAAAATTTCACCGAAGCCCTCGTCGAAACAGAAATGGTTCCTAAACAATTCATCATGACGAGCAGCCTCGGAGCATGGGGAGTCGGCGACGAAAAAAACTTCACCCCCATACGCCCCACCGACACCCCTCACCCCAATACCCGATACGGAAAAAGCAAGCTGAAAGCCGAACGACATTTAGAATCGTTGGAAGGATTCCCCTACGTGGTCATGCGTCCCACCGGAGTATACGGTCCCTATGAGCGAGATTACTACCTGATGATGAAAAGTATCAAATACGGATTCGATTTCATCGTCGGGTTCAAACCCCAACTTATCACCTTCATTTACGTGAAAGATTTGGTACAAGCTATCTTCAAAGCCATAGACCGGGGAGTCGTTCGGCGGGGGTACTTCCTCTCGGAAGGAAAAGCATACACTTCGTCCCAGTTTCGCCGATATGTAGCGACCGCTTTGGGAAAGCGCAGGGTTATCCCCGTCAAAATTCCGGTGTGGTTGCTTTGGGTCGTATCGGTCATTGCCGAAAAAGGAGCTATCGTGCTGGGAAAAACCAGCACATTAAATCGGGATAAATTCCGTATCATGAAACAACGCAACTGGATTTGCGATATTTCGGACGCTCAGAACGAACTCGGTTTTTCTCCGCAATACAACTTGGAACGAGGCGTAAACGAATGCGTGAAATGGTATCGCGAAAACAAATGGTTATAACGTCGCTTGTGCCGAAGGGTTCTCTTTCGGGAAAAAGCGTTAACTTTGCAACCGATTCAAATACGTGACAATGAAAAAGATAAAATCGGTTTGCGTTTATTGCGCATCCAGCTCTAAAATAAATCCTCGTTACTTCGAAGCTGCCCGCGAAACAGGCAGGCTTCTCGCACAAAACGGGATGCGATGCGTTTGCGGTGCCGGCAATCAAGGTCTGATGGGTACCCTGGCCGACAGTGTTCTCGAAAACGGAGGTGAAGTATTGGGTGTAATACCCCGGTTTATGATCGACGAAGGTTGGTGTCATAAAGGTTTGACCGAGACCATCGTAACCGCCGACATGCACGAGCGGAAAGAACGTATGGCGCAAGAAGCCGATGCCGTCATCGCTTTACCGGGCGGTTGCGGAACGATGGAAGAGCTCTTCGAGATAATCACATGGAAACAACTCGGACTGTTTCTCAACCCTATCGTCATATTGAACATAGACGGATATTATAACCCGTTGATAGAGATGCTTCATAACGCCATCGGCGAAAACTTCATGAGGCAGGAGCACGCCCGCATGTGGCAAGTCGCACAGACCCCCCAAGAAGCTGTCGACGCTATTCAAAACATACCCGTATGGGATAAAAACATTCGCAAAATCGCAGCCATATAATCATGCCTGTCCCCGCCGCACATACCGCCATTCCTGCCGATACCGCGCAAGCCCAGTCGCCCGCCGGTACTCCCGAGGTTTTCGTGCCGCGGTATATACATGGATTCGAACGAAGTACTCCCTTGAAAGAGACCGATCCGCTGAAAGACCTGCAAGAAACCATAATCGCCATACCCGAAGGATTCCCGTCTGAAAAAATACCCGAAACACCCATGAACGATCCCGTAATCGTCGGCCTCGTTCTCATTGTTTTCTTGCTGTTCGCTTTCACGTTCAAAAAAGGAATCAAATATTTGGGTGAAGTGCTCCGCAATTCGCTCAACGTAAAGGAGAGACAAAACCTGTTCGACGACACTACCGTGAGAGAAACCCAACTCCGGGCCGTATTGTTGATCATGACTTTCATCTCCGAAGGCTTCTGCCTATTCGAACTTATAAGTCGGCATATACCCTCCCTATCCGAAATGATCGGAATAGGGATTTGTTGCGGAGGAGTCATCGCATTTTGTTATTATTACCTTCAAAAATGGATTTATACCGGAATCGGGCGGTTATTTACCGATGCCACACATACCCGTAAATGGATAGACAGCTTCGTATCGATCAATTCCTTGATAGGCATACCTCTCGCCTTGTCGATACTCGCGATGACCTTCATTCCTCCTTTGGAAAAAATCATGTTCGTCACAGCGGTATTTATCTATCTAATCTCTCGTATCTTGTTTATTTATAAAGGGTTTAAGATTTTTTACCGCAATATATTAGATTTATTCTATTTTATTGTGTACCTTTGTGCCCTCGAAATCACCCCCCTATTTTGGGTATATAGATCAAGTATATTGATATATAATTTTGTCGAACTAAAAATACAGCAGCTTTGAAAATTAAGAAAATTCTTGTTTCTCAGCCCAAGCCGAGTTCCGAAAAATCTCCCTACTACGATATTGCAGAAAAATATGGTGTAAATATCGTTTTTCGTCCTTTTATCAAAGTAGAAGGTCTGACCTCCAAAGAATTCAGACAGCAGAAAATATCCATACCCGAGTACACTGCCGTTATTTTCACGGCACGCACCGCTATCGACCATTTCTTCCGTCTGTGCGAAGAACTGCGTGTTACCATACCGGAAACGATGAAATACTTCTGTACGACAGAGGCCATCGCCCTTTATTTACAGAAATACATCATCTATCGCAAACGCAAAATATTTTTCGGGAACTCTGGAAAGCTGGACGACTTAGTACCTTCGTTGCTCAAACACTCCGGCGAAAAATTCCTCTTCCCGGTTTCCGATGTACATAAAGAGCAAACTTCTGTATTAGAAAAGCATAAAATCAACTATACGAAGGCCATTATGTACCGTACCGTAAGCAACGACTTCGGACCCGATGAACCGTTTGATTACGATATGCTTCTGTTTTTCAGCCCGTCGGGTATCAAATCGCTGACCAAGAATTTCCCCGATTTCAAACAAGACGACATAAAAATCGGGACATTCGGCCCCACTACGGCACAAGCCGTACGGGATGCCGGTCTGAGACTCGACATCGAGGCTCCGTCACCCGGAGCTCCGTCGATGACCGCAGCCTTAGACCTCTTCTTAAAAGAACAAAGTAAAAAGAAATAAACCCTTTTTTACCCAAAACCCGAACCTCATAATCGTCTTTTACCGGAAGGAGGCGCTTATGAGGTTTTATTTTCAAAACCGATGAACGACCACAAACTCCCCAAAAACGAAAAGTTGTGCAGCCGAACGGCAATCGACCGATTGTTTGCCGAAGGGAGTTCTTTTATCGTCTATCCGATTCGTGTCGTTTATCGCATAGACGACAGCGAAAGCGCTCCGCCACGTTTCTTTATCAATATCCCCAAACGAAATTTCAAACGCGCCGTCAAACGGGTATATTTGCGTCGCCGGATAAGAGAAGCCTATCGGCTCAACAAGCAGATTCTGACAGAACCGCTGTCGCGACAAAGCCGAACCGCACATTTAGCCTTTCTTTACCTCGATAAAAACCTGAACGATTTTCATTTTATAGAGAAGAAAGTCATTGAAATTCTGGAACGTCTGGCCCGGAAAATAGAATTGCAACAAACCCCGTCCTGACATCATGAAAAAACTGCTATCGGCCATACTCCTGCTTCCTATCCGTTTTTACAAGGCATGTATTTCCCCCATGCTACCTCCATCGTGCCGATATGTACCCACCTGTTCTCAATATGCTATCGAAGCCATACAGATACACGGCCCGTTAAAAGGTTTGTGGCTGGCCGTCAAACGTATCCTGAGCTGTCACCCGTGGGGCGGTAGCGGTTACGATCCCGTCCCGATTAAAACGCCGACCGATATTCACACGCACCACGACCGCTACGGAGCCATCATCAGCACGACCCCCGAAGAGTTCCGCCCCGAACCGGGAAAGTTCTACTCCGTCGGGATGCATCCGTGGAGCCTGACCTCCCGCTCCAAAGAAACATTCCCCCTGTTGGAAACGATCGTACGAAACGAGCAAGTCGTGGCGATCGGCGAGACGGGACTCGACAGACTCAAAAGCGGAGTCGGCTATGAAGAACAATCGGAATACTTCAAACATCACATATATCTCTCTGAAAAGTGGCACAAGCCGCTCGTCATACACGCCGTCAAAGCATACGACGACATAATCCGCATCCATAAAGCAGAAAGACCTAAACAACCGTGGATTATACACGGATTCAGAGGGAAACCCGAAACCGCAGGGCAACTGATTCGAGAAGGGCTATATCTCTCCTTCGGAGAATATTACAACCACGAATCTTTGAAATTCGTACCACTCGACCGCTTGTTTTTAGAAACAGACGAGGGCAACATGCCCATCGATAAACTATATAGGAAAGCGGCCCGCATACGTAATCTCTCGACTCACCGATTACGCAAATCGATAAAGGAAAACATCTCACGAATCTTTACGTTTCCCCAGCAATCCCGACAATAAGACTAAACTACTATTCCCTCCTGCTTATCATTCGCTTGTATTACCGACTCGACTCACATCACGATTCAGTAGAAAATCCGTGGGGATAGCGATGAGTTTTAGAGAATGAAATTCTTTTCGATAACCACAGGAGAGACTGATTCTTAATTAATTAACACCTCCTCCCTTGCCGTGTCCCGTAGCATTACGGAGAACTGTGTTAGCCATATAGAGGAGAGGAGTAAAATAGCCCCTCCCTCTGCTCATCGCAAATGAATAGAGTGTTACTTTAAACTCCTCCCTTGCCGTGCCCCGTAGCATTGCGGGGTGTTTTGTTGGCAAACAAAATATAGGGGAGGTGGCACGCAGAGACGGAGGGGTTAAACAATACAATCGAACAATCTTTCTAACCCCTCTCCTCAGAAACTACCGTTCCTTCGGTCTCTCCCCTATAT
>ULKZ01044248.1_pt1 | contig 20909 bp, 14 predicted proteins | sample 1951231 | NCBI WGS metagenome assembly ULKZ01 (sample SAMEA4835508, study PRJEB28245) | human gut metagenome | biome: gut microbiome; material: fecal sample | place: Denmark | collected 2008
TAATGCTACGAGGCACAGCAATAGAGGAGTTTAAAATATTAAAAGTGCTTTTTAACCCTCTCCCTCCTACCATACCCCGTAACATGGCGAGGCGTTTTGAATAACATCGAAGCAGAGACAAAGGGGATATACATCTCACCCTCTCCCCCTGCCGTACTCCGCAGCATGACGGGTCGTTTTGAATAACATCGGAGCCGAGGAGAAAGGGAGATATACACCTCACCCTCTCCCCCCTGTGTTTTGCGCAGCAAAATATAGGGGGAGTGCCCGCAGGGCGAGGGGGTTAATACAAACAAAAACTTCACTCTCAAATACATCACCTTTATTTGGTGATGAAGATGCAAGAAAATAGAGGGCTTCTCAATCTTTGTCTCTACATCTGTTTCTGCAACAAAGAATTATCAGACTTCCGTTCCATCAGTTGTCGACGATAATCCCGTAAGGCAGTTATATCAGAAGCGTTACTATCCACCCTCTTTTCAAATAAGGAAAGTGATTTATCTACCCATTCAATAGCGACTTTATAATTATCGAACAGCTCATTATACACAGCCAAATTGGCTGCTGCCATAGCTCGGGTAGTTTCATTTTTCTGTTCTTCATAAACATATTCCCACAAATAAGAAGCCTCTTTGTATTTTTTCTGCTGCCAAAAATCATAAGCATCATCCATCGCCGGATTGGTAGATGTATAAATATAACGATTGACATTGTCTACATGAGGAATAAACAATTCTCTTACCCGTGCAGAAATCTGCCTCATCGCCTCTTGAATAAACTCAGCGGTCAGAGGCAATGAACTATGAGCATCATCTGGCGTATACCCGAAAGATTGCCAATATAACGTATCCGTAACCATTTCGGAAGAAGGTTCTATCTTGTTCGGCCAATATACACGTAAATTCAAAGTCGTGGCTACCGATAAGTCTGTAACAAAGACTGTTTCTCCGGAAGAACCTAACAAAGTGTGATCCTCCATTTTTACTACCATATCGGTTTTATCGAGAGACACGACCGCTGTATTATCGCCTCCTCCCCTTACAATCGAAAGTTGATTTTCCGACAAAAGAGGATACAAACTTTTAGGCAAGGTTATAGAGTCGTCATAAAAAATTGTAATCTCAGGGAAATAATGTGCATCAGAAAGCTCTAATGCTATATATTCCGCCAAACGATAAGTCGTGCTGTCATGCGGTACGACCAACGTATATTCCCTACCCGAAATATCCTTATATTTATTCCCCTCTTTTTCGTTAGGCTCTGCCGAATTATTAACGACAGTTACCCGCACGATATCCGCCGGAAAAGTGACTTTTGCCGGTCGCCACACATCGAACGAGAGCACCGAAGCCGATCGGCATCCCGTCAGCAACACAGCAAATACCAATATACAACCCCATAACTTCTTCATATAAATCTCCTTTATGCCTTAGGTTCTATTATACAAATGTAATACTAGGCAAAGTGTTCACGAGATGAATAAAAAACATTTAAGCTATTTTAAACTATTTGCGCAATCGACGCATTAAGGCCCTCATTCCCGGCGACATATCAGTTTCACATAGAGCCTCCAATTGTTGTAACATATCTTCACCCCATTCTATCCACCGGGATAAAAATTTCAATATTGAAAAAGTCCACACTTTTTCCGATATCGTTATCTTCGGGTCAATACTCCACGAACAGACTATTTCGGCCAAATTTTCAGCAGAATGCCTATCTGGAATATACTCCTTATGTTTCAACATACTCAACATTATACGGCCATATTCTCTTCTTACCCCGTGGTGGTTGACACGACAAAAATCCGAAACGAACTTATCTTTATATCGTAAAAAACAAAGGCGGTTCGTTTCGTATATTGCAGAGATACCCCATGCTGCACGAAATGCCTCTGAACCAGATTCCCCCACAGCTATATCCATTGCTTCGGCGATACAATCCTCCTGCTGTAAAAATTCTGCAATTCGAATTTTCATATCCCTACCCGACAAAGCCGTCAAAAATGCCTTCAACTCATCGCTCCCCATACATACCAATATTGAACAAACAAATGTAATCATTCAACTTCTCTCACACAAACAAGATCAAGAAAAACACCATTACAATCTCATAAGAAACAAATCGAAGCAATATATATATAAATCGAAAATATTAAACATATAAATTGTTTCGTATTTTTCTCTTTTATATATTTGTAGAAATTTTGAAAATCAAATCTAAATCATGAAACGCTCGGAATTTTTAAAAGTAATGGGGCTTACCGCTGTCGGTGCAGCTTTTGCGCCTTCTATTTTAGCCAACGGAAAACAGACAAACAATGTATCTCGAATCGCCACCGACATAAAAGACCTGAAAGCCAATGTAAATCGGCCGGTAACATTTCTTGTCCTCGGTGCGGGTAACAGAGGAAGCGTTTACGCCGGATATGCGAAAAAGTACCCCGATTGCATGAAAATAGTAGGAGTCGCCGATAAAAATCAATTGCGGCTAAAATCTATGGCCGAAGACCACGATGTCCCGGAAGAAAACAGATTTACCGATTGGAAAGAAGCCTTGAATAAAACAAAATTCGCAGATGCCGTTATCATTAGTCTACCCGACAATCTACATTATGATCCTTGTATGAAAGCACTTTCGATGGGATATCACATCTTACTCGAAAAACCCATAGCACCTACTGAAAAAGAATGTACGGACATTCGAGATTTAGCAATCAAAAAAAATGCCATTGTAGGAGTCTGCCATGTATTACGATACGCACCCTATTTCATCGCTCTCAAACAAATCATCGATTCGGGTGACATAGGGCAACTGATTAGTATACAACATCTCGAACCCATACAATACGCACACATGGCGCATTCTTATGTAAGAGGTAACTGGCATAATTCAAAGGAAACCACCCCCATTATTTTGGCAAAATCCTGCCACGACCTCGACATTATCAGATGGCTGGTCGGCTCTCCATGCAAATCCATTTCGGCCTACGGCTCTTTAACCTATTTCAAGCGGAAAAATATGCCGCAAGGTGCTACCGAACGTTGTTTAGATTGTCCGCATGAAAATGAATGCCCCTATTCCGCATTAGACATTTATTTGAAAAAACGAAAACATATATATGCATTCGACCTGCCCAAAGAACGCAGCCTTCAAAACGAGGCAATACGTAAAGTGATACGGACTACCGACTACGGACGCTGCGTGTTCCAAATGGACAATGACCAATGCGACCACTACGTGACCAGCATGGAATTTGAAAATGGTGTTACAGCCAATTTCTCTATGGAGGCATTCATGGCCAAAGGAGGAAGAAGGACTCAAATAATGGGTACGAAAGGAGAAATCGTAGGTGATATGACAACATTTACCGTAACCGATTTCCGCAGTGGGAAACAGCGCATATGGGATGCCAAAGTAGAAGAAGTGAAAAGTTACGTCGGACACGGGCACGGAGGCGGAGACCTGTGTTTGGTTCGCGATTTTATAAACGCTGTCGGGAACGATAACCGCGACTATCTGTCCAGCCCCATAAGTGTTTCAGTCGAAAGCCATATCATGGGATTCAAAGCCGAAGAAAGTCGGCTGAACGATCGAAAAGTAAAAATTTGAGTTCTCAAAAACTTCTACACATAGACTATAAAAAAAGACCGAAGCCCATTTACATTCGCTTCGGTCTTTTCTTTATTATATAAATATCATCATTTCACAACCACACGAGTTACCGATGTGCCACAGCGCACGACATATACACCCTTAACCGGAACCGATAACAAAGAACGCCCATTCACGGATGCCGATACGACAATCTGTCCTGTCAAATTAACGACCTCGACCGGCTGTGACGTTTCACACTCGACCACAATATAACCGTTATCGGTATACACTCGATTGTGCGACTCCGGCAAATCACAAATACCGGTAGATAAGTCCACCTTCACCACATTGGAATAGTCACTCTCTTCCCCCTCTGCGGTCACAGCTTTTACTTTATAAGAATACACATACCCCGGATCCAAGTCAACGAGCTGATACGATGTATCCGTAATTCCCGTCACAATCAGAGGCCAAACATCGCTAACAACTTGTTTATAAGCTCTCTCAGGTAAAACTTCACCGCTATATACAACGATATTATCGAGATAAGCCCTCTTTTTTCCACTGCTCGCTGTCGACATCAGCACGATTTTACTATCGGCTGTACCACCTGTAAAAGTCATCGTGTAAGTATTCATCTTACTGGTCGAAAGAATTTCTGTCGATTGAGCATTCGACTCATCTCCTTCTAGATATGCCTTTATCACTACATTTGTCTCTTTGCTTCCATTGTACATAGAGGCATCGAATCGGACGGTAAACACTCCGTCGCAAGAAGACAAATCAAGCGCAGGGGTACACAAGGCTCCACCATTGGACGAATTGCCCAGTTTTACTCTTCCGGCTTCGGTATACACATATTTACCACTCCAACCGGGGGTTTGGAAATATTTATCATCTATATCTTGAAACGAACCGGTTCCTCCCAAATTAGTCGTACCCGCAATCGAACAATTGTCAAAATCTTCTTCCAACAGAATTTCGCCACCGGCCGACGGTTGTTTTCTATCGACCTGCAACGTATAGCTGACAGCATTTTCTACCGACGACCAGTTTGCGGTAAATCCGGTTGTCGTCACATGGGTAGCGACATCAGCCACGGGAGCAAGCACTGCCGGGATTCCTCCCATAAAGTCGAACGTAATCACACCATTATCCTGTGCGATGTTTGTTACGGGTTTTCCCAACTTCAATCCGGTATTTGTCTTTGCAGCCGGGCGACTGTCATCGGTAAAAGAGGTATTACCATTATAGGGATATAAGTCACCATCTTCATTATACCCGCTATATTCATTGTCGGCCGGCATAATGGTCATGCGCTGGCGGCTCGATACGTTGTTAACCGTATTATAATCCCAAACGGACTGATCGTAATCGACTTTCACGATCATCAGCCCGGCCGATGCCATATATCGATCCCAACCGATCTGTTGCCTATTTTCCAATGTAAAATATTGATCTTTATCGCTCGATACTATCTTATAGGCCTTCTTGCTATCGGCCAGATTTTCCAGTGTAACCGAAGAAGGAGCCGTCAGCTCTTCGATAGTTATCCAACCGCAAAACTCCCGTTCGTATGCTGTGTACCCGACCGGAACAGAACCATCGGAATCAGGGCCATTATAACAGCCATAATCCATCAAACTCCACGTGCCCATTCCATAATTCGAAGTCACACCGCTCGTATCGTAAAAATCGGGGAGTCCCAACGTATGGCTATATTCATGGCAAAATGTACCGATTCCGTCCCGAGTAGTACCTCTGTTTCCCAACAGCTCGGCCGAACAAGCATAAGCATCGAGATATTTACCGTCGACCGATACTCGTTTTTGCGCACCTTGATAAATATACCAAGCATGAGGCCAAATCGCATCTTCCAAAGAACCGTCTATATCCGAGGATTCTCCATATCCGGCATAAATCACATACACCAAATCGACGAATCCATCATTGTCTCTGTCATATATCGTGAAATCGACCATCGATTCGGCTTTCTTACAAGCATCGATAACCATCTCATCGGGACGTACGTCTTGCCCGGAATAATCATTAGCCCCATAATAAGCCATCGTATTGTCGAGAGTGATAGGCCCTACCACATCGAATGTCGGTTGAAAAAGTCCTCCCGATTGAGAAATAAAATAATCCCGAGCGCTACCGATGGCTCCCATATAATCATATCCTTCCTTATTCATCATCTCGTCAAAAGCCTGCTGTGTCCCCACCGAACTGAATTTCTTATCGCTGAACTGAACCAACAAGACCAAACCGTGCACATCGTCACCGGCAGTAGCCTGCGTAACTCGACGAGTTATATTGTTTTGTAATTGTTGCTTCCGTAGATTACGACGACTAAAAAGTTTCTGTGAAATCTTCTTCTCGGACAGCGATGTTAGATACACTTTATCCGAAACACTCCTCATCGACGAATCTCGGGCTATCACATTGCCCGCAACAACCAGTCCCGTTGCAGACAACTCGGCATAACGATAGAAACCATCTTCGCCACGTACTACCGGAATGCCATCGGAAGTAGACTTGTAATGATAAAATTCATCACCTACGGTTTTAACGGTTACAACGGTCCCGTCCGGTTGAGCGACCCTAACAAGGACAGGCTTGGCCGGTACGGCAAAAAGCGGAGATACACCCAATAAAATACCGGCGCACAATGAGATAAAAATTTTATTCATAGACAATCATGTTTATAAAAGCGAATAAAGATACTAATAAAAATAAAACAAAGAAAAAATACGGTATTCTTAATTTATGAAAAAAGTTTTGTATTTCTCCGAATAATCAAAACTCTCTTAAAAAATACAGATAGCCTTCTCTCGAAAGAATCCTAAATAAAGAACCCCGAAAAATTCGGGGTTCGCTTCTCATTACCATGCAAGTTTTTCCACTACACGACCATTTTTCGTCCGTATCCCCACCAAATATACACCCGGAGGTAATACGAACGGTAACTCTATGTCACAAACACCACAATCCACAGCCTTATCGCAGAAAGTTTCCAGCAGTCTCCCGTTCATATCCGACAAAGTAATAACAATATCTTCTCCTTCCGATATACCTTGTATCCTTATTACTCCCGGATCAATCTTACTTATCGAAAAATCAGATCTGCATTTTACCTCTTTTATCCCATCGGGTGCTTCATGAGGGTAATAAGCCTTCAAATCCTTAAATGAAATTTTCTGATTCGGTCCCTTTATCTGTGTCGACAAGTATATCTTCATACCATTCAACACCACCGGGAAAGCCGTTACATCTAAATCGGCAAAAGACACTGTATAAACAGAATCGCTATCGGCATCTGGATTAACGATATGGCTCCAAGAACCAGTAGAACAAGAAAATTCATAGGAAATATTATTGATTAAAGCGCCCCAATTTTTCACCTGTATCGAAATCGAATCGGGTAACCCGAAGAAACGTATCGGCTTATCCAACATAATATTAGGAGCACGCCCAGTGGATAAATTGAACAACAGAGTAGTACCGTCACTCCAACCCACAGGAAGTACAGACGAATCGAAACGAATGTCGGTTATAGCAGAACTACCAGTTACAGAAAAAGAAGCTCCATCAGAAAAACGTTCATGTACCTTCTCTCCCACTCCAATTTCAACAATAACCGGTAATTGAATTTCCATATCTCCATATTTCCCGTGCAACACAGTTCGCCCGTTCGTGACACCTCTCACGACACCTTCCACTACATCACAGCAATCCGCTCCCACAGATTGCCAGTCAAAAATAGTAGGATTTACCATATATCTCTTTCCGTCCGATTCGGTCTCGATCTCTATCGGATATTCTCTAATATCGTCAATATAAAGACTATCGGCACATAATTTAACCGACTTGCCGGCATTACCCATAACGACCCGTATTTTACATGCAGAGTCACCTTTCCGAGCCGTAATTGTTCCTAACATAGAAACAGCTCCCGCACAAAACTCGCCACGACTATTCACATATCCCAATTCCTCCGGTTCGCACGAATAAGTAACATCTTTAAAATCATCGTCGATAATCTCGCCATAACGGTTATGAGCCAATACCCTCAAAGGAACCACCGACAAAGGTATAGCCTGCACAGAAGGTTTAGAAAAAGAAACGAAAGAAAACGTACTGTCAACCGGAGCTAACGAAATACCTTGAAACGAATCCATCACAGCCCTCTCTTTTCCATCGGTAGGAGTATTTACCACTTCGTCACAAACAACCATAGTAGCCGATCCCCCACCGTCAAAATTAACGACATTCCAAGCTCCTTGCTCTACTAAATAATAAGCATTCTCAACCATAGAGGCCTTGTCGGCGGTAATGATAAACAATCTTTTCCCGTCTTTCGTTATCCCCACCAATGTACAAGGATAGTCTTGAAACTCACGTCCGGGAGTGACAAAATCGTTGTACTCTTTATCGTGAAGTTCTCCGTTCAATATCACGCTCGGCCAACCATGCAACGCTTGTACAACGTTTTGTGCCGGTGGAACGGATATGCCGGAATTGGGAAACGTCGTATTCACAAACCGCTGGTCGATATAAACGACATCGCCTACTTTTACTTTATCCTCGAACTGCTCCGACGCATGGTTTCTCATAAACAAAATATGACTTTTTCCATCGGGTTGTATAGGGGTATGCTCCATAGCCTCCACCCGACAAGGAGTCGAGTTACCGTTAATAATCCATTCCCCTTGCGGCGTTATTTTCACATATAAACCGTCTTCCGTAAGAGTAAGACTGCTATACGTATTGAACAATACGCAATTTCTGTATGATTGTATTCCGTATGCCGACTCGTTCACATTGTCGATCGTTATTTCTGTTTGGTCTGGACAAATTACCTTTGCCGAATATTTAGGAGGGAAAACCTCTGCCACCTTATCTTTGCTAATAGACATGACAGAACGACCATAATCGCCGTAATGACTGACAACTTCTCCGTTACGTACATTGATCCCCGCAGCCGTAGTCTGCCCCGTATAATGAAATAAATCGTGATTTACCCCGAAAAACGCCCGGTGTCCTTCATAAGAGTTACTCTTACACTGCGATGACGTTGTCTCCCGTGAGGCATCCGGAGTCTTCCCGTTAGACGGATATACCTCTACCGCATTATATTCGTTATTCAAATCCAATGTAATTTGATGTAACTGTATCGGCTTTTGTGTAAACTCGATATGAGTATACACAGCTCCGGGACCTATCGGATAATGACTTATCGTATCGGGAATACCCCACTGCGGCTTCTCGGCCTGAATGCCCAAACTAAGCAATAAGAAACTAAAAGGGAACAAATAATTTTTCATATATATCAAGATTAAGAAATAAATCGGCCTTACAAATTAATATATTTTTCAAATCATAGACAATTATTTTTAAACATTTTTATAACAATATATTATTATCAAAAAAGCCCGGCAGTAATAAACTGCCGGGCTTCAACACATTATCCTTTTCCAAAATTACTCATCGAGAAGAATTTCGAGTATCTGGCACGCAGCTTTGGCTACCGAAGTACCCGGGCCAAAGATAGCCGCTACACCGGCCTTGTAAAGGAAGTCATAATCCTGTGCAGGAATAACTCCACCGGCAATTACCACAATATCCTCGCGACCCAATTTCTTCAACTCTTCGATTACCTGAGGAACCAAAGTCTTATGGCCGGCAGCCAAAGAAGAAACGCCCAACACATGTACGTCGTTTTCGACAGCCTGACGCGCAGCTTCCGCCGGAGTTTGGAACAAAGGTCCCATATCCACGTCAAAGCCACAATCGGCATATCCGGTAGCTACCACTTTGGCCCCACGGTCATGACCGTCTTGTCCCATCTTCGCTATCATGATACGAGGTTGGCGACCTTCCTTTTTAGCGAATTTTTCGCACAATTCCGTTGCCCGAACGAAATCGGCATCCCTTTTAGTCTCTGATGAATACACGCCTGATATAGTTCTGATTACTGCTTTATAACGACCTACGACAACTTCGCAAGCATCGGAAATCTCTCCCAACGTAGCGCGAACCTTAGCGGCTTTGACAGCCAAGTCGAGCAAATTACCCTTCTTCGTCTTCACACATTCGGTAATCGCATCAAGAGCCGCTTTAACCGCGGCTTCGTCGCGATGAGCTTTCAAATCTTGCAGACGCTCGATTTGCTCTTTACGCACAGCCGTATTATCGACTTCGAGAATATCGATGGGAGCCTCTTTTTCAAGACGGTATTTGTTTACACCCACGATCGTCTGTTTACCCGAGTCAATACGTGCCTGCGTACGGGCGGCAGCCTCTTCGATACGAAGCTTCGGGAGTCCGGTTTCGATGGCCTTAGCCATACCGCCCAACTTCTCGATCTCTTGAATATGTTCCCATGCCTTATGAGCCAGCTCGTTAGTCAGAGCCTCTACATAATAAGAACCTGCCCACGGGTCGATTTCTTTTGTAATATAGGTCTCTTCTTGAATATAAATCTGAGTATTACGAGCGATACGAGCCGAAAAATCGGTTGGCAGGGCGATAGCCTCGTCAAGAGCGTTGGTGTGCAACGATTGGGTATGCCCCAAAGCAGCCCCCATAGCCTCGATACAAGTACGACCCACATTATTGAACGGATCTTGTTCGGTCAGTGACCAACCCGACGTTTGCGAGTGAGTACGCAAAGCGAGAGATTTCGGATTCTTGGGGTTAAACTGTTTTACGATCTTAGCCCACAACATACGTGCGGCACGCATCTTGGCGATCTCCATAAAGAAATTCATGCCGATAGCCCAGAAGAAAGACAACCGCGGAGCGAATGCGTCGATATCCATACCGGCGTTGATTCCGGCACGCAAATATTCAAGACCGTCGGCCAGCGTATAAGCCAGCTCTATATCGGCTGTCGCTCCGGCTTCCTGCATATGATATCCCGAAATGGATATCGAGTTGAACTTCGGCATGTTTTGCGAAGTAAACTCAAAAATATCGGCGATGATACGCATCGAGAATTCAGGCGGATAAATATAGGTATTACGCACCATAAATTCTTTCAAAATATCGTTCTGAATCGTTCCGGCCATCTCTTCGAGTTTCGCGCCTTGTTCCAACCCGGCATTGATATAAAAAGCAAGGATAGGCAACACGGCTCCGTTCATCGTCATGGATACAGACATTTTGTTCAAAGGGATACCGTCGAACAAAACCTTCATATCTTCGAGCGAACAAATCGATACACCGGCCTTACCTACATCGCCTACCACACGCTCATGATCGGCATCATATCCTCTGTGTGTCGGGAGGTCGAATGCCACAGACAATCCCTTCTGTCCCGAAGCCAAGTTTCTACGATAGAAAGCATTGGACTCCTCTGCGGTCGAGAAACCTGCATACTGACGGATTGTCCACGGACGAATGGCATACATACCGCTGTACGGGCCACGAAGAAACGGAGGAAGTCCGGCTACATAATTCAAGTGTTCAAGACCTTCGAGGTCTTCTTTGGTGTAAACAGGTTTGACGGGTATCAACTCCGGGGTTATCCAGTTTTCACCCTCATGGGCTACTTTCCCTGCCGAATGGGCGAAAGCATCCTTTGTAATATCTATATTCTTAAAATTAGGTCTCATTGTCTTTTTGTTTTTTCTTGTGTGATACAAATTGTCCGCCTTTAAATCGAAAGTTTTTCATTAAACGATTTCAACGTATCGAGTACATTCGAACGAACGTGAATAAACTCGGTAATACCCTGAGCCTTTAATTCGTCCATACAAGCCGGAGCTCCGGCTACGACGAACAGGGCGCGACCGTCGAGTATCTTGAATGCTTCCGGAGCATATTGAGCGTACTCGTCATCGCTCGAACAAAGTACCACAATATCGGCTTTGGCGTCCAAAGCGGCATCGATTCCGGCCTGTACGGTCTCGAAACCGAGGTTGTCGACGATCTTGTATCCGGCACAAGCAAAGAAATTCGACGAGAATTGAGAACGTGCTAAACGCATGGCCAAATTCCCAATAGTCAACATGAATACCGTCGGACGTTTGCCCGAACGTTCTGTTGCCAATCGCAAAGTTTCGAAATCACTGGCTGCCCGTTTGGTATTCAACACGGGGAACTCGGGTTCGCAATGATGTCCTCCCTCGTGCTTTCCGCATCCGCAACCGCACGCTTCGCCGTTAACGATTTTATCGCTGGCGACTTCATTGAAATTGGGGTATTGATTCGTTCCCAACAGTATTTCTTTCCGACGAGCTACATTCATATGGCGAGTCTCGGCCGAAGCGTTCACTTGATTTTGTACGAATCCCTCTTTCACGGCTTTGTAGAAGCCGCCCTTCTCTTCCACTTCGAGGAAAAGTTTCCAAGCCTGCTCGGCGATCGAAACCGTCAAAGTCTCCACATAATAAGAACCGGCAGCCGGGTCGGTAATACGATTCAAATGCGACTCTTCTTTCAACAATAACTGTTGGTTACGAGCGATTCTTTCCGAAAAATCGTCCGGTTCCTTGTAAGCCTTGTCGAAAGGAGTCGTTGTAATAGAATCCACACCCGCCAAAGCAGCCGACATCGTCTCGGTCTGCGAACGAAGGAGATTCACATGAGCGTCGAATATAGTCTGGTTAAACTCCGAAGTCTGCGCATGAGCCTTCATTTTGCAAGCACAATCGCAAGCCGGATTATATTGTTTCACAATTTGAGCCCACAACATACGAGCAGCCCGGAATTTGGCAAGCTCCATAAAATAATTGGACGATATACCGAAATTAAATTTCACTCGTTTAGCGACTTCGTCGACCGACAGACCTTTATCTGTAAGGGCGGCCAGCCACTCATTACCCCAAGCCAAAGCAAAACCGAGTTCCTGAGAAATAAAAGATCCGGCATTGTTCAACATCACGGCATCGACAGCCAATACACGGAATCCGGGCAACTCTTTCACCGCATCGATAACCGCAACAGCCTGATCGGCATAATCGGCGAAATCACGGCCTTTGGTCAACATTCGCTTAAACGGATTGAAACGAATCGAACCCGATACTTTTGTCAAATCGATAGAAGTCGTTTTGAAATAAGCGGCCACTGTTTCGGCAAGTTTCACTGTGCTTTTCATGCAAGTAGAGAAATTCAATTCTACATTCTCCACGTCGATACCATGCAGCAAAGTTTTCAAGTTTTCTACCGAAATCAAATCTTTGGCAATCTCGAATCCCAACGATTCCACACCCTTTTTCAAAATATCCAGAGCCTTTACATTGGCTTCCTTCACATCGGTTACCTTGATATCCTGACGAACCAGCCAATTGTTGTCGACACGAGTTCCCCGCACGTAGGGATATTCACCGGGAAGAGAATCGGTCGTACTCAAATTCGCTATGTCTTCGGCACGGTACATGGGGTTAACATTAAACCCTTCGTTAGTCCTCCATACGAGCTTTTTGTCAAAATCAGCTCCTTTAAGGTCTGCCACGACCTTTTCTTTCCATTCCTGTGTGGACACCGGAGGGAACTGGTCAAACAGTTTTTCTTTACTTTCTGCCATAGTTATTATTAGTTAAGTTGTTTAAGCCAAACTATTTATATAAATATATAGAATATATACTATTATCCGCAAAACAAGTCGAGCATAAAATCTATATGCCCGACATCTGACAACAAAAGTAGTACAAATAGTTTGAAATAAAGAATTTTTTCTGTAATTTTTATGTATAGATACTTCTCTTATAATAAAATATTAAGAAATTCAAGGTCACCATTTTTATTACACTAAATTAACAAATCAAAAAACATTTTTTCAAACAAAGAATAATAGATTTGCAAAAATCTTTTAATATTATATAGTCGATACATATTTATTTATATCCATAGAAAAACAAAACTGCCCAATATGAAAAAAAGCAAACAATTATTATTGATAACAGCATTGTTGTTTATATGGGAATTACCTGTAATAGCACAACAACCGACAGACACAACCTATATATTCCGTTTCGTTCCGAACGACGACATGTTCTATGTACCGTGGAATGGAAACGACCGGTCTCTGCACCAGCTCCTAAATATTTTGGAAAAGAACAAAAAGCAGTTGCAAGCCGGGCAAATGTATATCAGCGTTTCGAGCTATGCCGCATCGGCGAACGATATATTGACTTCCGAACGCATGGCATACATTCGTAACAACAGAATAAAATCGGAACTCATCACGCAGGGAGGATTGACCGAACAGATGTTCGTCACCGACCGGGCTATCCCCTCTTCTTATGGGAAAGAACAACTGCACAACGTCGTTGTCGTCACCTTTCCGGCCAGCGTAGAAAAAGTAGCCGAAATTGCAGGGATAGAAGCGGCTCGACGGGTCGAAAATTACAACAAAGAGAGATCGGGAAAAGCCGAACGGGAACGTCTGTCCATAGAGCAAGCTGCTCGTGAAAAAGCCGAGGCAGAACGACTGTCGAAAGAACAAGCCGAAAGAGAACACCTTGCCGCCCAAGAAAAGGCCCGCAAACAAGTGGAAACCGAAAGGCTTGCGGCTGAAAGAGACGAAAAAAAACGTGCCGAAACAGAGCGCCTCGCTGCCGAAGCCACCGCAAAAGCGAAATCCCATTCGCTCTCCTTGCGGGCAAACTTGCTCCGTTGGGGTACTCTCACCCCCGACCTCGGAGTGGAATGGCGCTTGAACCATCACGTAGGCATACTCGTGAACGGCTCCTACACTTCTTGGACGTGGAACAGCAACGACCGTCGTTATGCCTTGTGGGAAATCGCACCCGAAGCGCGCTACTACATCGGTAAAGAAAAACGAGGCTATATCGGAGCCATATACAAAGCCGGCTCGTTCAATTACAAACTATCCGAGATCGGTAAACAAGGCAATTTAATGGGCGGCGGATTAACGGGCGGATACCAATTAAAACTGAATAAGGTGCTAAACCTCGATTTCTCTCTTGCTCTCGGCTGCCTTCATGCCGATTACGACAAATATATCGTTATCGACGGCATACGGGTACGTCAGGGAAAAGAGACTAAAAACTGGTGGGGCCCCATATCTGCCGGAGTGACATTAGTATGGAATGTATTTTAATCGAAAGGAGGTAATATGCAAACAATACGATATATAATGAGCGGAGTAGCAGGCTTGCTACTGTTAAACTCTTGTGTAAAAGACGAACTCTACAAAACACCTCACCCCGATAAAGGAAGGATAACCATAACGGCCGATTGGTCTCATCGTTCGACAGATTGCCCTTTACCGGAAGAATATGTATTACTGCACTCCTGCTGCGAAGGGACGGCACTCAAAGCACCTGCGGACCGCGAGTTCTGCCACCCTTCTCTGTTTGAGCCCAACTCCCATACACTCATCGCATGGAACGAAGCCGACAGAATAACGATCGACCATACTACGGCTCATATAAATACGGTAGAAAGAGGTTTATTGGAGTCACTGCCGGGATATCTGCTGACAGAAGCACAAAACATCAATGTGATAAAAGACGATACACTCGAAGTAGAAATCTACATGAAACAAAAAACGCGCGATTTGTTATTCGAACTGACCGTTAAAGAAGGAGACCCGGATCGCATCTCAAACATCACGGGAACCCTTTCGGGAATAGCAGGTTCGTTCGACCTGTCATCGCAACGAATCTGCGGCGAAGCCATGAACACAAGTTTTCCTTTTGCTCGAACTAACGATAAAATAACAGCGCATACCCGACTGTTGGGTACAACCGGTTTGAAACAATCCTTACGAATCGATCTGACTTTCACAGATGGAAGCTCGCAAACCATCGAAAACGATCTCACCGATCTGTTGAAAAACTTCAACGACGATATGCCGACTCCCATGTACATAACCGGAGACTTGCTGACTCCGATCGAAGCCGATATGACGGCAACGATCGTCGGCTGGGAAAACGGTAACGAAGAAAACGGTGAAAACATCGAAATTTATTAAATGACAAACGAAACAAACCGACTATAAAAATGAAAGTAAAAATTTTGATTTTAGCACTCTCCATCGTCACTTTGGCCGGTTGTGGTAACGATGAAACTCCTCTTGGCGATACAACAGGGAATAGCGGCCCGACAACCCTGTATGTGAACGGTAATATATGCGTGACATCGCGTGCAAACGACACCCGATGGGAACCGAACGACCGTATCGGAATATATATGCTCGCCGGAGAAACAGTGGAACAAAACAATAAACTTTATACCACGACCGATGGAAGCGGCAAATTCACGGCCACCGAAGCCGAGGCCATCTACCTGCCGACAGACGGTTCGAGACGCAATTTTGTCGCCTATTATCCTTACACGGAAAATCTTGGTGACAACGGTCGCACTTATACGATCGATATAACCGACCAATCCTCTCAAAGCGCAATCGACCTTTTGGGAAGCGACAACCCGGAGACCGACAAAAATACACCGTCCGTGCGTTTCACGTTCTACCACAAACTGGCGAAAATAGAACTGAACATAACCAGCGGAACAGGATTCGACGACTCCTCTGTTTTGGAAGGTCTCACCGTAGAATTGACCGGACAACAAACCTCTGCGACATACGACGTCATAGACGGTAATGAGGTAGCGATCGTAACAGAAACGCCCCGAACAGTCGATTTACTCGTGACAAACAAAGGGACGAAAGCCGAAGCCATCATTCTACCGAGTGATAATTTCGATGAAATGTCTCTGAAATTCAAGCTAAAAGACGGTGGACATTTTATATGGCCCGTACAATCCGCCTTCGCGACCCGTTTCGAAGCCGGCAAAAAATATAAATTCAATGTCACGCTCAACAAGACAGAAATCGACGTAACGTCCGAAATTGTAGACTGGATATCGGGCAACGGTACAGGCGATAGCGGAGAAGCAGAATAAAATTTGAAATTTCAACAAACCTAAAATAATATGAAACAATATCTCTTTTTAGCGACCGCCCTGCTCGGACTGGCGGCATGCAACGAAACAGAAAGTCTGTCGGGTTATGACGGACAAGTCGAATTGAGGTTCACCAGCGGCATCGATGTACAGACTCGATCCTCCCACGGGCTGGACACACAGCTCAAAGATGGAGAAACGGTACATCTATGGATAGACGATTCTAAAAACCGACAGCAAACCATAGATCAAGAAAATCTCTATGAAAATATACTCTTGACCAAAGAAGGAGGGGCTGCCGGGACATTGAACGGCAGCACGCCCATGTACTTCCCGTTAACCGGCAACGACGTAAACATCTATGCCCTTCATACCAACGCCACATGGTTCGGCAATACCTATCCGGCAAGGTCGCTCACCCATACCGTAGCCGCAAACCAACGCAGCGAGACCGATGGTTATGCTACCTCCGACTTGACTTATGCCAAACTTACCGGAGTTTCACGAAGCGGTAACCCCACCTCCGTGGCCGTACAATTCAGGCATTTGCTTTCCAAAGTCGAAGTAATACTCAAAAAGGGAGTCGGTGAAAACGATTTTCTCGCCGGTATAACCAAAGTAGAGATACTGAATACCCTGCCCCAAGCCCAATTTACGCTCGATAAAGAAAAGCCTGCATATGGCAAAAACACCGAGCTCCCCGACGGGATTGAAATCGCGGCAGACGGAACAGCTCAAAATATAACCATCGATACTGACATAACAGCCGAAGGCGCAACTTCGATACTGAACGAAGCCATTATCGTACCGCAAACGATCGAAGCAGGGACGGCATTCATTAAAATAACGTTAGCGGCAGGTGGAGAATTCGTTTACAAAATGAAAGACGGCGGGACGACATTCGAAAGCGGGAAAAAATACCGATACACCATCACAGCCAATCAAACAGCCATAGAAGTATCTTCGAGCATCCATGACTGGGACGAAGGCACAGGAGACGATGACGGGATAGCTGTAATACCGCCGCCGATAGGAAATATCACAGACCGGACTCAGGCACAAGTCGGCGACTTGGCGATGGAAGACGGAACATTTGTCAGAACCGAAGATTATACCACCCTCACCGACGAACAGAAAAAAGCGTGTGTCGGTATCGTCTTCTGGACCTACTCAGACACCTATCCCAAAACCACGCTGACCAACGACAAGGTATTGATGGCCGATTATCCCGATTGTACCCACGGTCTCATCGTCGCTTTGAAAGACGCCGCCACGGAAACCCCTTGGCAATCTGCAAGCACGACTTTCCGCGAGAGTGTGACAACGTGGCAAGAAACAGCGACTTTCGACAGCAAATACACACAAATCGCCCCTATCTCTCCGGTAGATGAGACGCTCGACAGTGAAGCTCACAAACTGTTGGGATATAACAACACTATGGTATTATTGGCTTATAACAGCGACCCTGCGAAAATACTTTACAGATGCCAAGCCGCTCAATCCATCAAAACCTTCGCCGATAACAACATTACGCCCAAAGGTTGTAGCAGCTGGTATTTCCCGTCTCTGAAAGAACTGGCATTGCTCTGCGATGAGGATTCGTGGAAATATCCGCTACCCAGTTACGGCACAACCGATACGAGCAACAAAGGAAAAATAAACGACATCTTGAATGCCCTGTCCGATAACGATATCGATACTGAAATCCTCGCCGACGTGTATTATTGGACATCACAGGAAGGATACACAGGAAACAGCTATGCCCGTACCAATAGAGCTTATTGTTTAGCATTCTCGACAGGAACAATATCGGGGAACGGCCTCTTCAAGAACCAAAAATTCAATGTCCGTGCGATTTGTGCGTTCTAAACGATTGACTTCAATAGAAATTACATTCGATCAATTTCGTAAAGTCAAATACAGCTATCCCGGGCATCGAGCGTAACGCCCGGAGCTACACATAAAGGTGTAGCCGCTCTTTTCGCCGGGAGCGGTAGCACGAAACAAATAAAAAATATCGCAATATGAAGATGACATACAGAAAAGCGACTTTTATAGGATTATGGGCTGTGATATTCGCATCATGCACTTCGGACGGAGACATGATAACCGAAAAAACGTTGCCGCAAGGTAAATATCCGGTTGCCATGACCGTTTCGGTAGAAAGCCCCATCGCCCGTTCCTCTGTGGACGGCACATGGACGAACGGTGAAAAAGTGACCGTACAGGCCATAACCAAAACAGGCGATGCGTACAACTGGAACGATGCGATCTCCTACCCCTATGAAATAAACAACGATATACCTGTTGCCTTAACAAAAGAAGAAACCCACTATTGGCAGCGTAGCGATGAGACAAAACTCATACGGACTTGGTATTGTGCCGATGGTTCGACCTCAAACACGTTGCCCGACTCGTGGAGCGTAGCAGCCGACCAAGATGAAACTGGAAACGGATATGCAGAAAGCGATCTCCTATTTACAGCCCCCGTCGAAGTAAAATTCGGTAGCACAGCGAACCTGATTTTCTACCATCAAACAGCAAGAATTATCGTTAACATCAAAAAAACGGAAGGTATCGATTCCGCCGACCAGATTCAGTCCGTAAAAATCGGAGATAACAACCTCGCCTTGTCGGGAACTTACACGGCTCCCTCCGGTACAGGCGTAACAACAGGAACATGGCTTCCCGGACCGATGGACAAAACAATTACGCCTTTCAAATTGTCACAGCCTACCGATCCCTCGAAATACATAGCCAGTTATACGGCTCTTGTCATTCCGCAAAACATGGACGGTAAACGACTAATCGCTATCGACACCGAACTCGGCACACATTATTACACCCCGAAAGAGGGAGCCGCCGAACTCGAAGCAGGTAAAGTACATACTTATAACATCACCATCGATAGCAAAGAAGTAACCATAGAAATTCCGGGAAGTATCGACTGGGGAGAAGGTGAAAGCGGTAGTGGCAGCATAGAATTATAACGACGATAGACCCTCAAAAAAACATAAAACCAGTTAGCAATATTTTACAAGATTCGATATACCTGACGACAAACAATTACAATACTGGCAATTTCGTCCTTGTTCGGATTTATCGGCAAGGACGATGCTTTTTTAAAAGAAACACCCTCCTCTATCTTTTTCAATACCGTCATCGACCTCCCCTTAATACCAAATCAAACCAAATGCGGTTGTAAAAACATTCCTCCTCTTCTCTTCCGAAAGGAAACCTTCGAGCAAACTAATTGCCGATTTTTTTGTATATTGGTATAAACAAACTATCATAATAGTTTCAGAGAGAATTTAATCGTTTACACCTTATTCCATATGAAAGACGGTAAAAAGCTCGTTTATTCCGGAGACTCGCTCCGAAGATTTTTGCATCGAAAGGGGCTCACCTACAAAGATGCAGCCAAAGAGCTTGGCTTGGATAAAAACACCATAGGCAAGGCAGTAAGAGGCGGAAATATGAATATAAACGTCTTACTGAGTATTGCCAATCACTGGAATTTTCCCATTACCGACTTTTTCATTTTCGTAAATCAAGAAGAATGTGAAGAGACCTATTTTATTAGTCCGAACAAATATAATAACAATTCGGCAAATGATAACCTTTTGGTCTCCGAAGATTCTAAAATCTATAAAAATATTAAAAATTTATCAACAGAAGAGCTGGCTTTAAAAGCATCCAAACAACAAGAAATTTCTTTATTACAGAATCTGATTCGAAATTATCAAGACAGAATCGATTTATTGCAGCAAGAGTTGGGACAATACAAATCTGAATAATCATTTCTTTCCCCCGTCATTATTTACATCTCGACAATAATGCGGGGAACTATCTCTGTACATATCGAAGCGTAGAAGAATTGAAATATCTTCACTTTATTTTACTACCTCTCCTCCTATATTGAATCGGTGGGGGTAAACATGAATTTTAGCGAATGAAATGGATTGAATTTCTCCTTCTTCCCTACCGTGTCCCGTAGCATTATGGGGTGTCGCATAGCGATATAATAGGGGAGACACCGAAGAAACAACAGTCTCTGAGGAGAGGGGTTGAAAAGATTTCATAAACTTTTTGGCTGTAAGAGTTAACCCCTCCGTCACTACGTGACACCTCCCCTATATTTTTGCATCGCAAAAACACAGTGGAGGAGGAAGAGCGGCATTTCTTGTTTCAGAATAAGAATGGCTTTGTACACCTCTCCCCTGCCATGTCCCGTAGCATTACGGGGTATCGCAACTTAAAATCGAAACAAGGCAAAAGAGAAATACTCCCCAACCTCTCCCCCTGTGTCGCATAGCGATATAGGGGGAGTGCCCAAAGGGCGAGGGGGTTAAAACAAAATTGCAGAACCTTCGATAAGCAGAGCAGATTGGGGAGAACCCGAAGAAACGGTAGTTTCTGAGGAGAGGGGTTGG
>ULKZ01028586.1_pt1 | contig 20444 bp, 16 predicted proteins | sample 1951231 | NCBI WGS metagenome assembly ULKZ01 (sample SAMEA4835508, study PRJEB28245) | human gut metagenome | biome: gut microbiome; material: fecal sample | place: Denmark | collected 2008
AGAAGGCTCAGTTTAGAAGATTGTCTGGTTACATGGCAGGAAAGGTAAATAATCTGGATCCTACTGCTATTAATGCCATTAATATGGATGCCGAGATAGATAATGGCACCGTTAGAAGATTCTTGACTGCTCAAGTAGGTTCCGGTAAAAATTCTTATGTTACAGAAAGGGTTGAGATTACGAATGACGAGCTTCTTAAGGCGGGTATAGATCCTTCGGTCGAGGAGCGCAATTATCCGGTAGATGGCTACAAATCAAGTTTTGAAACCTGTGATTTTGTAGATACCGGAAAGAAGGAAGGTTATTCTTATGATAAGTATCTTATACGTAATGGCCTTCCTCGTTTGGCTTCTAAGGCTGATGTTAAGAATGATCTTTATGATATAGTAAAGGTTCATGGTTCTTACCTTAAGCCAGAAGAAATGAATGTTGTTAAAGCCCTTGTTGATAATTTTATTGACATGTCTGATAACATATCAGTTCAGTTGGAGGGAATGGATGACAGGGGTTCAAGAGAGGTAGCGGTCAATTTCTATGACAAAAGGACTAAAAATTCTAAAAATCCTGCATTGTTGTTCTCGGATTTTGTTCCTTTGGATCCAGGTAATGATGAGTATGCGGATTACTGGAATAGCATTCACCAGAAGTGTCCTCAGTACTTCTTTGTAAAATACGTGAAGGAGGCTGTTCAAGAACGTCTTGATCAGATGAGGGATCCGTATATGAGAGGAATAAATATCACGCCCAATATGAATGACAAGTTTAGTAAGTTGAACGATTTTTTGCAGAAAATTTATGGCTGACAATAATATAGATAGATATAATCCTGCTGCTAAAACCACTTACGAAGATGTGGCAAGGCAAAGGAAATTAGCCGAAGAAGAGAATTATACTCCGGCTACACTACCAGAGACGACAACGCCTCTGGTTCCTAATTATATGCCTGGTGAAGGTGTGTATGCCCAACCTAAATTTCCGGATTACGCATCAAGGATAGCTGCTGCCGAATACGAAGAACCGTATATAGCCAAGGAGATAAGCAACAGCTACTCGGAGGCACTGGCTCGTAACAGCTACAGGGGGGCTACACCTGCCCCGCCGCCTCTTAATCCCTATGGACCAAAGGTAAGTATCCGTGAAAGTCATCAGATGGGTAATGATGGGGTATGGCGTACAAAATATCCCAACTATATTCCGGGTATAAACAATGAGGATTATTATGCCAGGAGACAGAGCGGATGGAGTAAGTTTTGGAATGGTGTAGGCAAATTCGCTTTAAAGTCTGCATTGTACGGTGCACAAGGAGTTGTGTCATTGCCTGACAAACTTATCAATATGGCATCTGAGGGAAGTTATAAAGCTGCGTTAAACACTAACATGGATAAGTTTGTAGGTGATCTTGACCAGCAAATAGACATGCTTCTTCCTCATTATTACAAGAAAGAGGTAGAAGATTATAATTTTGGTCAGAAGCTTTTTAAGGATACCGGTAATTTCTTATGGAATGATGTCCTTGGTAATGGTATGTCTTTTACCGTAGGAGCCATGATATCAGCGTACATGACCGGAGGACTTGGAGTTGGATCATTGGGCAATATAGGTGCTAAATTAGGTGGAAGAATCGGAGCTAAGTTAGCAGCAAGGCAAGCTGCCAATAGGGGCATAGGAAGCCTTAAAGGTGTGTTTAACGACTATGTAAGAAAAGGAGTTGCTACCGGAAGAAATGTAGGGGAGGCGGCTAAGACCATGACGTTGTTGGCTACCAGTGCCGGATTCGAGTCATCGGTTGAAGCAAATTCTTTTATGAAGCAATCCGAGTCTGATTTCAAGGATTATTATCGTAAGATTTATGGTCGTGATCCCAATGCAGAGGAAATGGCTGTTTTTCGTAATTCTAATGCTGATGTAGGTAGTGCTATATTTGCCGCCAATATGGGTATAGTAGGATTATCTAACTGGCTTCTTTTTGGTAAGTATATAGGGTTAGGAGGAAAGGCTATACCTGGGTTGGAAAAGAGGCTCAACAAGCATTTATTTGGATTAGGGACGGAAGTTGCGAAGCCGGGAGAGATGGCTATTAAAATAACCAATCCTAATATAGGACAGAAGATAGCAGGCAATGTTTTCAATATCATGAAAAGACCTGTATCCGAAGGCTTATGGGAAGAAGGATCTCAAGGTGCTGTTCAGAATACGGCTGAGGAATATGTTAAGTCAAGATATGATAATGTAGCCATGAACGGAGCCGTTGATGTTCTTGATGCTATTTCTGAAGGATTTAAAAAGCAATATACGTCTAAAGAAGGATGGACTGAAATAGGAATCGGTGCTATTATCGGTTCTTTGTTTGGTATGAGGGAAGGCTTCTTTGGGGTGAAAGAGTATAGCAATAGTCAGATCTTGCTGGAAAGGCAAGTGAATGAATATAACAAAGCATCTTCTAATCTTAACACGGCGGCTTTGAATACGTTGAAAAAATCAATGAGTTTAGGGCCTCAAGTTCGTTCCGATGCCCAGTCTATGACTGGTAAGGAGCTTGATGATGCTATGTTTGAAAAGATGTCTATTGACAACCAAATGGGAACCTTAGAGGATTCGGCTGAAAATTTCCGGCAGATGATTGATATGATGCCTATTTCGGAAATAGCCGAAGCTAATGGAATGTCTTTGGAAGAGGCAAAGAAATACAAGGATTCTATTATTGATAATTATAACAATCGTCTTTCTGATTTCAGATCTGCCCAGAGTTTTGCTGAAGATCTTATAGGTGATGACTCTAAGATTGAATTTAGAAAATACGTGGCTCGTAATGCCTTCCTTGGTCTTCAATCAGAATCAAGAATGAAAGACATAGCTTCTGTCATAGAAACGCTTTCAGGACAGCCTCGCGTGGCAGATGCGCTAAGTACGTTCTCCCGGCTGTCGGACAGGGCAAGGGAGCGGGCGATGGCTATCCGTGGCATACGGTCAAGAATAGAAGAACTTGAATCCGAAATAGAAGATCTTGCTACCCGCCCTCGTAACGTAGAAGGGAAAGATCCACAAGCTGAATACATACAACGAAAAACCAAAGAATTGGAAAGTCTTAGAACCAATTACAACAATTCGTTGTCTGAGTTATCAACGTTAATAGGAAAAGAGTTTTCGATAGAAGAGTTGGTAAGTAAAACCGAATCTGTTTTATCATCTCCTCTTTCTCCCATAAGTTCACAAGATGTGATAGAAGCCTATGATACGCTTGTGGCTTTTGATGATTATTTTAATGTAAAATCAAGACAGGAAAAGAAGTTTACAGCCAAAGACAAAGCCATGAGATCCTTGGTAAATGAATACCGAAGGAGTTTGATGGGCTATAGGAATATGAATAACTTCTTGTCCAAGATGCTTGATAAAAGATTCTTAGCTGAGGAAAACAGGGGATTTTCAAAAGCGCTGTCTTCTCTATGGTCTACTCCTTATAAGGGGGATGATAAGGTTCCTGATTTTGCAGAGCCTAATAAAGTTGGTGAATATGATACTGATGAGGTAGTAGATCAAGCTGTGTCAGAAGGTAAGATTTCGGAAGACGAAGCTTGGACTATCAAGGCTTTTATGCATGCTCTTGATAAAGTAAGGGAAGATAGGATGAAGGAAGCAGAAGATGATATAAAAGAGTCACCGCTTACGGAGTCTGTATCGGATGAAGATTATGAGGCTGCTATGGATAATCCTATTATGGTTCCGGCCGTAAGGCAGTCTATAATTGATAAACTATATACAGGCAATGCCGATCTTCTTACTGCGAGAGAAAAAGATGTGTATGATAAATACAAACAAGATTTTGATGATTATGTATCATCTTTGGGTGACAGTCCTGTTAATCTCATAAAATCATTATCTGAGAAGGCTGATAGGCTTACAAGTCCGAGATCTGTGTATGAGGATAATAAAGCTATTATTGATATGGCTAAATCCAATTTAGAACCAGATCAAAGGAAGGAACTTGATGATGCTATTTCTTCGTATGTTGATATAATGAACAGACGGGATAAAGGGGAGAAGGTTGACGAAGATAAGCTTGCCGATTCGGTATTTACCATAGAAGATCTTGGCCAGGTTGGAAACATCACAGATCTCCTTCCTTATATCGAACAAAACAGGATTATTGATAAAGGTCGTATTTCCGAATCTACGTTAAGTAATTTTGGGGAGGATGATACCAATATAGATTCTCTTGTAAATGAGTTAGATGAATCCGATAATACGCCTGGAGCTAACATAGATAGCGCCCAGAATCCAGAGACGTTGATGGTTAGAAGAATATCCAACGATGGCAACGAAAGGTATGAAATTGCAGGTCTTAGAGCCGATAAATTTATATCTTCTATAAAATCATTGGTTCCTATTCAAATAAGCTCTGAAACGAACGCTAATGGCACTAAAAGGTATTCTCTTAATATAGGTGGAGAAACGGCTACTATAATTGAATTGCCTTATCATGCGAGATGGTCTATAGACAAAGAATCGGCTCGTGTTCTTAACCGTTACACAGACGTGTCTATTCAGGACGTGGGTAATTCCTATTCTTTGGTTTATAAGCGTCTTGATTCAGATGAATTGGTTCCGTACAGAACAGGTGTCGGATTCGGAGAGAATGAGGTAGATAAAATAGATCAGGAAGCATTATCTTCTTTGAAAAAAGGAGATAAGGTTAATCTCGAAATAGATGTAAATGATACCTATAATCAGTCTCTTTTTGCCGAATACAATGACGCTGTTCAGTCCGGCGATAAAAAAAGAATAGAATCTGCTGAGAATAAACTGGTATCCAATATGGTTATCAAGGTCATGAGTGGGAACAGATTCGTTTCTGTTGTAAAAGCTGATACAGGAGGCATAGATGGTATAAGTAAAATAAGAAGAACGGCTTTTAACAAGTGGAAGAAGGACGCCGGCCGGTCGGCTACCATCGGCGTCGGCACGCATGTTGTTGCCCAGACCCTTCCCGGAAGACCGGTGTTTAACATGAAGGTGAACGGTCAAGGATATGGCCAGGTAGAAAATCTCCCTATTACCGAAAAAGGTGCTGAAAAAGTATCTGATGTCGGATATGTATTAAATGGTAAAGTCGTGCTTAAGAACGGATCTAAATACACAGGCTTCCCATTTGCTTATTCTATATTAAATGACAAGGGGAATAATTACAAAAATGTAAGAGTTCCGGTAGTTGTCATCAAAGGTAAAAACGGTCTTAATTATCTTTTCCCAGTTAGCCTACGTTCTGTGGAATCAGAGGAAGGGCAGAAATGGATGTCTTTTATAGATATGCTGCTTGAATCCGGTGATTCTGAATTGCCACAGATGGGTCAAGATGATATACAAGATCTTAATGCGTATCTAACCAAGTTAGGTCTTGATCCGGCTTCGTATCAAGTATCGTATTTGAATCCTATTTCAGGGCTTAGAAAAGCTCGTGAGGCTATAGAAAAATTATCTACAGTTCCTGATGTTGTTAAGTGGGTAGAAGATGGAAGTAGGAGCGTGAAAGACATTGTGACGTCTGAAGTAGAATCTGGAATAGATTTCGAAGGTGAGATGTTTGTCGCTCCTAAGATCAGGATTCAGTTTGGTAAATCATCTTCCAGTCCTAAGTCGCTTATAGAGGATGATCTTCCTTTCTCTGATGAGGGTAAGACCGTTACTTCTAAAGAAGACGTGGATGTTTATGAAGAGGAAATGCCAGAGGAAGGGGCTGTCCGGGAGACTCAGCCGGCGCCATTAGCTCAGCCGACTCCTGCGGCACAAGCTGCGCGGTCTTTACCTGGCAAGAAGCGTACCTCCAGGAAAAACTTCTCTCTTATGTTAAACGAAATAGAATCTCATATAGAAAAAGAAGGATTGCCGTCTTATGCTAATATTTTTGATTTTATAGCAAGGAAGATTGTAGGAGGTGATTTGAGGTTTCTTCGTGAGAGAGGTAATCCTAAAAGCCTTAAGGAAGAAATGGGATTAGAACCTAAAGGAACAGTAGGTGATAAAATATCCACTCCTTCCAGTAAAGGTGGTAAGACCTTAGAAGAATACGTTTTTTGGCTTCGTTCTCAAACAGATCAGGTGGTGGTTGATTATGTTGGGCCAAGATCTGACGAACAAATTATATCAGAGTTGAAAAACTTTTTGAAATATATTAATTTTGTTCCAAGCAAGGCTTTGAATTATTCTCTTAGAGTCAATGGCATGGATACCCTAAAAGAATATGGCACAAAAGAGGAAGTAGAAAAAATGGAATCTGATATCAATAGTTTGGTTTCTAAAGTTTTGCCTACGGTGGATAATAAAACTGTAGAAGATGTTTCTACTGCAATAAAATCAAACAACTTGCCTGCCATATGGGAGCCCGTGGAAAGCCTTGATATGACAAACGAGGAAAAAATAGAGTTTTTGAATAACGTAGCAGATTTCCTTAGCGGCATACCAGAGTATGATGCTGTCGTGGAGTCTATAGAGTCAGAATCAGATAATATTTTAAATGATGGAAAAGAAGGAAGTGCAGAAGGCGGTGCAGTACGCACTGAGGAAGATGGCGATAAAAAGGGAGATGGAGAAGGCAAAGGACAATCCAGAACAAATGTCGAAGTTGAAAGAAATGTCGAATTACCTGGATCTGAAGAAGGAAGAGTAGATAACTATAGGAAGAACGGAGATAAGTTCTCTGACATTGCTGAAGTTACTTTATGGCTACTTAGAAGGGCTGCCGGCATAACCTCTATCCCGGAAGGAGAAGAGGTTTATGTAGAGGGAGATGAGGTTAATAGTATTATGACCGATATGGAATCAAGGTATGGTATAGACACCATCAATCACTCGCATACGACTAAGGCTATAAGGGACCTTAACGGCGTATCAGGTTATAAAGTAGAATACGGCTTAACCTTTTTGACATACGATCCTTTTATTAGAATATCCAATCTAAGGAAAGGATCTAAGGCTGCGAAAGACGAACCTCGTATATCCGAAGAGTCGCTTACTCACATATCAAGGGTGACAACCCCTTATTTCCTGTACGGCGGCGATGAAGCATATACATCTGTTCCGGCTAAGGTAGAACCTATACCGGAGAAGATAATGGGTCGTAATGGCATTAAATTTGGTATGAGTGTAGTCGAGTTAACCAAAATGAACTCAGGTGTGTATGATTTGTATAATATCAGTACCGGTGAAGCGTTTAGGGCAAAACCGGATCTTGGAGTTAAGATAAGTTCCAGCGCATTCATCCGTTCTTTATCTCAATCTGGTAGGAAAATACAAAATATGATTAGTAATATGAGCCAGGAAGAGATAGATAGGAATAAGAATCTTGTAGAAGGTTCTGATAATTCGGATTCGATAAATGAGTTAAATAAGGAGTGTTGAGTATGAGAAGGAGATACGAAGATGTTTCAAGTCTTGTTCAGTATCAGTTGAAGACCAATCAGCAGGGGAATATAGAGGTTTATGTTGATGACAGGTTTGTTGGAAACGTAAGTGAAGGAGTCTGTAATTGGAAGGATATTGAATACAAGAGTAAGGTTACTATATCTTTGAAAGGAGTCGAGGATAAGGCTAAAACTTCAAGTAAAAGAGTCGGTCCTTATTGTCACATTTATAGCATATTTGGAGGAAATGAATCTTATCATGCAGGTCCGGATAGTAATATAAAAAAGAGTCCGGTTACCACCTTTATAATGTATTGTTATAAAAATGGGGATATTACAACTACCACCACTTATACTAAAAATTTATCTGGAACTCTTCAGATAGGTAAAACACAATTGACTATCAATTACAAACAAAGTAAAAGTCAGTCTTTTTCTGGTGGTGATAAAGATTATGTAACATCCGTATCTGATTTCCCTTTTGTTACTGGTCCAGGAGATAATAGCGTTGAGTTTGAAGGAGAGGGAAGATTAATAGTTGAAACAAAGGCTTCGCATTATGAAATAGAAGTTTCATAATTTCTATTTTTATAGTATTTTGTCTAAAATATTTATCACTATGGGTGTCAAATGTCAGATAGAAAAATAAGAATCTCGTAGAAGGTTCTGATAATTCGGATTCGATAAATAAGTTAAACAAGGAGTGTTGAGTATGAGAAGGAGATTTTTTAATGCTGCGGATAATTTCGTGGGAGGATGTTATAATAAGTTATCCAATGAAGATATAAAAAGGCTTGGAGGAAAAAGACCTTATGTATGTCAGTTTAATAAAATTCATATACATATAGGACCTGTATTAAAAGATCATGATTCTGATGTTAGTTACATAATGTTTAATAGTAATTGGAATTATGGTGGTTATGAATCTATGGTTTATAATCATAGCAATAATGGTATTTTTATATTAGGTGGAAACAAAATTGGTAACATAGAAGATCATATACAAGATCTAACATATTGGTACGAATATGATCCAAGCATTAATGAAAATTATTGTTATTTTTATTATGAGGCTAATAACAGCGGAAATGCTATCAAGTTGAATGGTGAGTTTGGTGATACCAGTACTGTTTTCAACATTCCCAGCTTGGAAGTCACCACTCTTCGTGATGGCAGTTTGAGTTTTCCGGAGATTTATATAGAAGGAATTTGGGATCCGTCATTGTATAAGTCGGTTTTATAATTAACTTTGCAAAAAAGTTAATTACAATGGGTGTCAAATGTCAGATAGAAAAAAAGGAAAATGAAATAAAACGGGTTAAGGCTCCTAACGGGGAGCCTTCCGTTCTTTACGAAAGTGCTTTAAAAGTATTAGGAAACAGCGAGCGGGCCCTTCAGGTATGGGCTAAGGCTTACACTCCTGGTTTTTTGTCGTATTACGGTCATTGGAATAACCCGGCTCCAGGGGAGATGTTTAACACCGATCCCAATGGCGAACCTCTTTTAGAAGATGTGCTGTCGTATATGAAGCGTCAGACTTATTTTGCTGATCCTTTAACGGCTCAGGACATTAAGGATGTAAGGGATTTCCTTTTGTCTACTCATTATTTTTTCAATGCGTCTTCATTGTCTAATGCTATTCTCTTCGATTTTTATGTAGATGGCAGTTTGATACTGAATGAGCAGAAATTAAGGAGATCCGGTTTGTATGATGAAACAGAAATAAGTCGTATTTTATCCGATCCTTCTGTTTTAAACGAGGTTTCGACTTCCATGAGAAAGTTAATAGATTCTTCTATTAACGAACATGATAGGGAAAAGGATAATTATTTTATGTCTGTTGACTATCAGTATGGTCCTATTGTTTACAAGGAGGGAGTGTTTAACCAATTTGGTAAAAAAGTACCATATAATCCTTCTGAGCTTTATTGGGCTATGGGCAAAACAGTAGCCGGCATAAAAAACTTTTCTGAATTTTCATCTGCTTTTGAATCGTTGAGAAACTCATATCCTGAACTGGTTGAGAAATTCGTTTCTGATAAAGAATTTGCCGAATCTATGTTTGATGAGTTCTCATCTACGAATAAGATTCCGGTAATAAACATAGAAGGGGATGATGTGGTGGAAGGCAAGAGAAGATCTTTGTCTAAGCTACAAGATCTTTCTTATTACAATTCCGGCAAAATAGAGTTCCTAAGAGCTCGTATATCAGCTTATTTACATAGGGCTAATGCCGACACCGAATCCGATTTAAGAAGCATGATATGGGATATAGAAGAGGCTTGTACGTGGTTTGGCATAGATATAATAGGGACATCGGAAACTTATGATGGCACAGAAGAATCTTTGAATAAGATAGATAATTTGATGCTGGATCTTGATATTTATGTGGCCAGGCATAATGATGTAAATTATGCTCCAACGCTGGCATCTTCTATAGATGATGTTCTTGGTGATAGCACAGATTATTATTTTGGATTATTACCGGAGTATATGGATAATTTGAATATCGTTTATTCTGAATCCGATATAGACCCAGTAGAGGCATTTGAGAAACATTCATTGCTTAAGGTAGGAGATAATCTATATCAAAGGATCAGCAAAGATGATATTAACGAGATGTATCAAATATCAACAGTGTTAGCCAAGCACAACCTAACTCATTTTTCTACTAAAATATATCCTGAATCTTGTTTTAAGAACGGCGTTTTGGATAAAGAGAAAGTACGGAACGTAGATAATAATACGCTCATGGATTCCATTAAAAAATACGTCAGATCGTTCATGGATTCTCAGAACACAGAGGACATGATAATGACCAGGATGGCGTTTGGACACCCGGCGGTACTTGACGTTCCTTACGTGGATGTGGATCGGGAGTATAGTCGATACATGAACAAAAAACAAGATAGCGAAAACCCATTATCCTTATTCGATTTATACCAATCTTACCTTGACAACAAACTCCATAAAACAAAATTATATGATAATGCCTATAAGTATCTTGACTTCAAACCTGGTCCATCTTTGGGTCTTATTTCTGATGATCCTGATATTTTGAAATCAATAGAATTATCTTTATCTGGAAAAGACAGGTTGATGTTGTTTGATTATAGCATGACCAGTACCGACCCTTCTTTATCAGAATTGTTTTATTTGGAGAGGTATGACCCTTCGTATGCTGGGAATGATTTTGAACACTATTTTTACACCAGGCACCCGTATTTGTTAAAAGAAAAATCGGGTTCTAATATCGTAGAGCAAGATGGTGTTATAACAGCAGAAGGTATTTATGATAATTTTATAAGAGTAGGTAATAAGATATGGTCTAAAGTAAGCGAGAGTAGTTCCGGCTCTATCTACCAAAATCTGACAGGAACCGAATCGGAGGTGAAATACGATTCTACTCAGAAGGCTAAGACGGTAGAAACTGATTACGCTCCATACCAAAACAGATCTGGCTTGACGCAAGACATGACCGTAAGTAAGTCTGAATTGGATGATCTTAACAAATTGGAATGCAGGTAATTTTTGTATATATATATAGTTTTTTCATAGTTATAATTTGGGAAGTGAGGCTTGTGAAAGTCTCACTTTTCTTATATATGCACGTATATCAATAACATACAAGAAAAGTTAGATTTTCATTGTTTATGAATTATTTTTGTTAAGTTTGCAATATTAGTTTCAGGAAGGGATTATGGAAATAAGGAAAAAGTAAGAACCGAACGTAACTAATAACAGTAGGAAATGAGAATCAGTACCATCAAACGTAACAACAGCATTCATCTTATGTATAAAAACATTATGAATGATTTAGGTCAATTAAGAACTGTAGTTTCAAAATCCTATATTTATAATCTGATACAAAATCAAACCGGATTAAGTATCAGAACTATATCCCATGTACTTAACCATACCAAAGAACAGGATACGGATTCTTTGTGAAAAGCATGTATTTTCATACATTTGTTCGTTCTTTAGTTTTAGTAGGGAAAAGTTTTTCATGGTATTTTAGTTTAGATTAGTTGAGGCAGGATTCGCAGTGATGCGGATCCTGTTTTGATTTACAGCGCTTTACCCAAAAAAGGAAAAGCGAAAGTTGCTGATTATCAATTTTTCCCCATAAATGGGGAAAACTACTCGTTGTATATTATATTTCCGTTTTTACTGAAAATCCTTCCATTTTATCGGAAACAAACTCAGCCTTGTTCCACCCTGCAATCATGATCTTTGTTACGTGCTTCATGCACGTATGTTTAACAATTAAATACTATAAAATTATGGGTGGTGATAAAATCGTCCTTTTAGATGGAGCCGGGGCTAACGGTGGTGGTGCAGCCACTAACGGTCTTCTTTCAATGATTCCCGGCATGTTTGCTAATTTGATAGGTGGTAATAAAATGGATCCGAATCTGGTGGCGGCTTTGATGAACGGTCGTAACAACCAGGACGGTTTCGGCGGGGCTAACGGTTGGTGGCTCTGGATAATTGTTTTGTTCTGGCTGTGGGGTGGACGCGGCTTCGGTAACGGTTTTGGAAATGGCGGTGATTGTTGCGCCAATGGTTTGCCGGCTCAGTTGAATAACGATTACGGTCGTGAACTTTTGATGCAGGCAATTCAAGGTAATCGTAGCGCCATAGATCAGATTGCTTCTGCTTTGAACTGTTCTACTACTCAACTTCAGAACGCTATCTGCAACGTACAGGGTGCTATTGATAAAGTAGCTGGTCAGGTAGGTATGACTTCTCAGGCTGTTATCAACGCAGTTCAACAACAAGGTTGTGAAATAGGAAATCAAATCAGCTCTTGCTGCTGCAATCTGAGTTCGTTGATCAATCAAAGCACTTGCCAGACTCAGGGAATGATTACTCAGCAAGGTTTTGATAACCAGCTTCGCACGTTGGAACAAACCAATATCTTGCAGAATGGTCTCAACCAAGGTCTGGCTAACAATCGTGAGCAAGCTACAAGCCAATTCAATATCTTGTCTGCGAAACTTGACGCCCAAACCGTTATGATCAACGACAAATTCTGTCAGTTGGAAATGAGGGAGATGTAGAACACTATTGCTCAACTTCGTGAAGAAAAAGCGGCTTTGACAGCTTCGGCATTATCTCAGCAACAAACCCAGAATATCGTTGGTCAATTACGCCCGACGGCCGTCCCGGCCTACCCCTCTTGTTCTCCTTACCAGGCTTATACTTGGGGACAGGTATTCGGAGGAGGTTGCTGTAATAACGGATGCGGATGTAACAACGGATGTTGCAATAACAACGCTGCTGTCTGATTTTATTAAGAAAGGAGGCTAATATGGCTTGTGTTTCTAAAATAGGATCGTTGTATGAGGTGGTTACGAAGAATGTTATTGTCAGTACGACAAACACAATCTTCGGTATTAACCCACGGGCTTGGATCGCCCTTCCGTGTGAGGGTCTTATCCTTCTTAAGATAAGGCAAGTAGTCCCCACAGCCGGAAGTGCTCTACCGGTACAGATTGCGGTCCCGGCAAACAGCACAGTTTCAACAGTAGGAGCCGACACCTGTTGCCCGGTTACGGGAGTGAATGTCGTGAACCCTATTAACGTAGCTGTCACGGGTGCTGCTATGGTAAATGGCACAGAACGCCTTCTGTACTTCAATAAAGTTCGTGGCGTGTTAAGATTAATGGATTGTTGTGTTCCAACAACAACAGCCCAGGCGTCTGAAGTTAAAGCAGGTAAATGATTTCAGTAGGGTGATGAAGATCATCACCCTATTTTCACCTAACTAATATTTTGATCATGTTTTCAGATTTGAAGAAAGGGTTTCAGGTACATACCCTTGATACTAATACAGTACCTAAATACGAATTGGGAAAGGTAGTAGCCGTATCCGAACCCAGGTATCTTCCTCCTCAGCCAGGTCAGTATCAGGCGATGCAGACCCGCGTGGTGGATCTGACGGTAGAGCTCACTGGCGAAACCAAGACCTATACGGTCCCGGAATCCCAGAATGTGGCTAAGGCTATGGGCATAACATTATCTACCAGCATAGATCCGATTATGAACGAACTGAATGCTATAAAAAACACCAGTCAAGACATAATAAACAGCGTAGATGCCCATCGTGCCAAGATAGAGGCTTGTGAATCTATATTAGAAGACATCAATCCGGCATTCAAACAAACGAGAGAGCAGGATCGTAAAATAGCTGGTATAGAAAATAAGGTGAATGACCTTACTGATTCATTCGAAGATTTAAAGAAGTTAATTGTAGAACGTTTGAAATAAGTGTAATATGATAGTATATGATTTAAATTCAGGACACAGAGAATATCCTGGATATGACGAGATAGAAGACAGACGAGGTGGAGGCAGAGGCAGAAGCCGGCGTTCTGATGGGACGTACATGGGGTACGGTGGTGGTATTTACGACCATTACGGTATGCATGAGAAGATGAAGGAAATGGAAGAACGCGAAAACGAGCTGGAAGAAAGGGAAAGAAGGCTTGAAGAGCGCGAACGTCGTCATGAAATGGAGGACCGGGAATACCGGAGGATGGGTTACGAATCCTACCCGACCGATTACTATGGAGACGACAGATACTACGGTGACGGACCTCAGATGCGTAGAGGTCGCGGACGTGGCAGAGGTCGTTCTTATTGAGGAGCAGACGCAGAGGATCCAGCTTATCAGAAATATGTAGATACTTACGGCTACCATTTTTCTAATGCTCTCGCTGATGAGGCGGTAAAGAAGATGGTCAACGTCGATGGATCCAAGAGGATCTGGAAGCAGCCGGAAATAAAAGATATTTTTGAAAAGTGCGGAGCGAAGAAGCCGGATAAAGCGACATGGGGGCGATGTCCAATATGTCTTTGCAATGTACTATTCGGATGGTTTTCCGAAGGTCTTCAAATGTGAGAACGAGTTGGTGAAAGCTACGTTAATGTATTTGGATGATCCGGATGCTCCCGAAGGAGTAGCCTTTATAAGATGGCTTGCCGTGCAAGATTACCTCGGCGAAAAAATAAACTGGAAGGATCTGACCTGAGATCCAGATCCAGGTCCTTCCGGTGGTGCGGGAGCCATAGTAAAAAATATGATTCCCGCATTCCCGTTTTTCCCGTTTGGAAAAAAAGGAATAAAAATGTTATACCGGTCGGCGGGCAATAGAATACCCGTGGCCGGTTTGTTTCACATAACTTTTTTTTGGATATGAATATAGCACACGAATCTAAATCGAATAAAACCCCATTGTATTTAATAGGAGAGTTGATTGGCGTACCGAATACGGTTATGGACTCAGCATTGCATGAACTGAAAGATAGAATAGACAAAGACCCTAAATATAAAGATGTTAAAAATTGGCTCGAATCTTTACCCAAGATCTGAACCTATTTTTTTTCAATACCGGGCCCGATGCGATTTTAACGTATCGGGTTTTTATTTTAATTCATATTGTTTTATTTTAAATCTAATTAATTCATGAATGTCGTACTTTTGTTGAAAAAGTATTCTATATGGAAAATAAGGAAGATTACGTTGGTTACGAAGATCAAGAACTGTGTAACCGGTATTACAAAGAGGCTGAAGCCATGAGGCAAAAGCAGGACTGGTCTCGTCTTAGGGCTGTCCCTGCTCCGGCCAAGGGAACGCCATCGCCCGGCTGGGGTCAGCTTGGACGTGGAAATGATGTCCGTGTTAAGTACGTTAGCATCAATTCAGGATTAGGAGGGGACAGATTATGACCGTAGAAGAATTAGCTAATAAAAGATACGGTGGCGAATTTGTTTTCATAATTGTGAATAATACATAACTCATACAAATCATAACCAATTTGTATTGTATTATGTATAATAGCCAAAAGCTATTCCGATTATTAGCCTAAGTGTTGAAACAAACACTACGTTATTTAAGAATAGATAGTTACCTACGGATGTTTGCCCAAGTTCGTAGCTCTAAGGTAAGTGATTAAACAATGGTTGTATTCGAGCTATAGTGTTGCTTACTAAAAACCTTAAATAACATTGGCGATGGGTACTAACAGAGTTTTACTCTGACTTATGTTGAATAAACATTAAAAACGTTTGTAGATATGGTGTACGTACAAGACATAAATGGTAAACCTATGATGCCTACAACAAGGCATGGTAAGGTTAGGAGACTGCTCAAATCAAACAAAGCAGTCGTTGTAAACCTATGTCCGTTTACCATCCGATTGACGTACATATCCGATAGTTACAAACAAGAAATCGTGTTAGGCGTTGATGCTGGGACTAAACATGTTGGTTTATCAGCTACGACGAAAAGCAAAGAACTTTACAGCAGTGAAGTGATCCTTAGAAATGATATCGTAGATCTTTTGTCTACCAGAAGAGAGCTACGGAAAGCAAGACGGAACAGGTTAAGATATAGAAAACCTCGTTTTAATAATAGAGTAAAAAACAAGCGTCCAGGATGGATAGCACCTTCGGTGCGGTACAAAGTAGACGCCCATATTCGTGTTATTGACAATGTATGTTCTATATTACCAATATCTCGTATTGTTATTGAAGTAGCTCAATTTGATACTCAAAAGATTAACAATCCTAATATATCAGGTAAGGAATATCAGGAAGGAAACAAACTTGGTTTTTGGAACGTAAGGGAGTATGTTTTAGCAAGGGATGGGCATAAATGTCAGTATTGTAAAGGAAAATCGAAATCCAAAATCCTTAATGTCCATCACATCGAATCCCGAAAAACGGGAGGTGATTCCCCTTCTAATCTTATTACCTTATGTGAAACTTGTCATAAAGAATACCATAAAGGTAATATAGATTTAAAGATCAAACGGGGATCGTCGCTTCGCGACGCAGCCGTAATGGGAATTATGAAATGGAGGTTGTATGAAGAGTTAAAATCCAGATACGACAGAGTTTTTATGACGTTTGGTTACATTACGAAACATAATCGGATTAAATACGGTATTGAAAAATCCCATACATCCGACGCGTTTGTCATTTCTATGAACATTAATGCGAAACGGATCGAACGTCAATATTTAAAACGTTTAATTCGTAGACATAACAGGCAAATACATAAAATGAAAATTTTAAAAGGAGGAAAGAAGAAAAACAATCAAGCTCCTTTTGAGGTTTTCGGTTTTAGATTGTTTGATAAAGTGTTGTATAACAATGAAATATTCTTTGTTTATGGAAGGAGAAAATCGGGGAGTTTCAACATCAGGGATTTCAACGGAGAAAATTCAAAAGATGTTTCACGCAAAAAGTTTAAACTCATTAGAGGGAAGAGGCATCCGATTATATTAAAGTAAATGAATAGATTTAATAAATTTAATAGAAAAACGTATCATGTATAATAAAGAAATAGTAATATGCGCGGCTATATGGGTACAGGACAACAAGAAGCGTCCCCATCAGCCCACCAACATACCATCCGGTACCGTGTTCTGTGGACTAAGACATTGTTCTATCATTTCTCAGTTTGTAGCTTATGGTATTGCTCATAAGAACCGTAGTGTGCAAGGATTTTTAACAAGCAAGAACCGGTTTTTAACAAGAGAGGAGGCATCTGAACTTGTTAAGAGCAATAATCAGGAAATGGTGGTAGATAGGAATGCCATTAGAGAACAGTTGTATTCAGAAGATTTGTATTAACTAAAAAATAAAACAATATGGGATTTATAATCAGAAAGTCAATATTTTATGATATGATGGACGGCAATCAATTAAAGTATGAATTTGACAACAGGAATTTAGATCATATCACATTTAAAGGTGATGGTAAAGAATCTTTTTCATTTAACAGAGCACTTGTTGAAAATTTAATTGAGACATTTGAAACCATGCAGAATATATACTCCGATAATTATAGGCTTAAGGTTTATACTGGTAATTGCATAATTCAATTGAACGTAAATCCAAAGGACCCCAGTGAATCCTTTTTTGACGTATATGATAGAGATGAGATGAAATTGATATATAGTATAAAAAATAGTATCTTGAAAGAAATGTTTATCATATGATTACCAAGCAGGACATACAAACAGCAGCATCGTATATTTTCCGAAGCAGTTTTGTCTCGGAGGACCAGGCAAGGAAAGCAATGGTAAAAGCCGGCAATAACGCTACCAAGATCCTCGTCAAGACCTTTAGAGGCAAGTTGTTCAATAAAGCTTTTGAAAGAGCCCGTAGAGGAAAGGATATCAGCTCTTTTGAAAGACAGGAAAAAGAAAGTGGTTTCAATTTTCTACATAATCCTAATAATGGTCGTATGCAAAGCGGTCATGTCAAAATAGATGAAATTGGACTATTTAAACAAATAATAGAGTAGGGTACGTAAGTTATCCGACTTTTTCATATATTTGTGGCATGGCAAGAGGTTATTATTGGATACCACAAACAGATGAAACGTTAAATGGCAGAAGCTATTACGTGGCTAAGATAGTAGGAGATATCACGTTTGATACTAAACGAAAAAGAATCGTATTTCAAGCTGATAGGTATTTCCCTGTAGGATCTGTTTTCCATTTTACGCACAATTGCTTTAACTATATCATAACTTGCCGACTTCGTAAGCCGGGGCTTTGGTTTGAAGCCAGGAGAGAGGATTCGGGCCCTATTTGCCCTGAAGATATTGAGCGCTTTGAATCGGGAAGGTTTATTCACCGAGATGGGTACATGCATTACATATAAGCTGAACTTGACAATTGGCGTCAAGTTATAATTATTTTTTTTTCATATTATTTTTAAGCCATCAGACTGAGAAGTTAGATGGCTTTATTTTTTATGATATGCTTGATTTTTAACTACCTTTGTCTCATAACAAAAATGTTTTACTATGACATCAACGTGTATTATTAAAAGAGATAATAAAAAGAAAGTTGTTTCTGTCTCTACCAGATCAGGGGACAGGTCTATGTTGTTTGATAAAATAGCATCTGTTCCCCTTATGGAGAATAGGGAACGGGCTACTACTGTTTTTAAAACCGTATTTTCTAATAAGTTCTTAAAGGCTTTTGGCGACTGGAGAAAGAAAGTGCCTGTTAATAAACAGGCCTACAATAAGGTGAAATCCAACATCGATCTTATTCCGGAAGCTTATAGAGAAAGGGTGCTGGATAAGGCTTCTAAGATGAGTAATCCTGTTCTTGTATCAAAATCAGATGCACCTTATGAAATCCGAGAATCGGGCTTTGGATTTTACAGCCAAGATCTGGGTGATAATATTATGTTGGTAGATGCTATGGTCCCGTCAAGTATTTCCGTACCGGAAGGACCGGGAATAGACGCCGGGCAGTATTTACAAGATGCTATATCTTCGGACTTCACTCCCGTATCTATGGTACAGGGTAAGGGTGTTGATTATATGGTCATAAAAGACGGTCTTAAGATATTTAGCCCAGAAGAGCTACCAGAGGCAGATTCTAATCCTGTGGGTGTAACGTATCAGACTGGAGAGCCTCGTTTGTTTTTCATGAACGATCGTAATCAATTATTTGAAGATTACGGAGAAGCTCTTCGCTCTGGAGGGAATGATATTAGAATAGGATTCTTATCAGGCATCGTTCAAGAATCTACCGTGGATGGAGTGGCAGACATTACTTACAAGGCTGGAAAGTATGTTCTTAATAATCCCAAGTCTTTTATACCGGTCATGACCGCTTCCGCTTCTACTTCTTTATCAACAAAAGGCGGTATAATTAACTACCTTATAAAGAAAGGTCTTTTGTCCGGATCCAAGATATTCGATCCGGAAACAAGAAGCTATTATATTACAGGAGAAGGACATACAGGACAAATTAGACTTTTCAATTCAGCATTATCCTACACTGAGCTCCGTAATCATTTTGGTTCTGATGTTTCCATGAATGATCAAGGCATGATAACCATAAATTCATTGGATAATAGTAAGGTAACTATGAGACTCGCCACCGGAGGAACGGAAAGGGTTAGCAGGGGGCAGATAAAGAACGATCTCAAGTCAGGAAGATACAATGAATTGGACGCCAAGTACGATCATTTTGATGCGCTTGTAGTTTCATTCATATTAGAAGACAACGATCTTTATGCTGATACTAAAGCTAAGATCGTATCGGATTATAGCCAAGAGGAACGTAATCAACGAAATTCTATTGTTGAGATACTGAAAACGCTGGGCGTTAGTGTCGTTGGCATGACCGATTATATAGAGAAGTACCAAACCAAATACGGGCACGAACCTTCTGCTAAGGCATTGGCGGATATTGCTAATAACGTAATAGCAGTTGGTGAAGATGCTACTTTATCTGATTTAGTAGAAGAAACAGCCCACTTCCTTGTAGAGGCATACAGAGATCAGAATGCTGTTGAGGCTGTTCTGCAAGATGTAGAAGGTACGGAAGAGTGGAACCAGTATGCAGGTCAGTATTATAATACATACGGTAAGGTATATGAAGGAGCTGAGCTTGATAATGCTGTTAGGAGAGAAATTCTTGGAAAGATCCTCGCAAGGGAGATGCAGACCGGCACAGCACAGGCGCCGGTAGAGCCCACCTCCTTCCTGGGGCGCGTCCGGCAGCTTTTCTCTGGAATCGTAAGCTGGCTTAAATCAGCTTTATCAACCCAAAGACAAGATTTGAATAACGTTATTAAAAACATTCGTGATCTTGCCATTACTGACATAGATAAAGGATTTGACACCTCTCTGTTAAAGGATAATGACTTTACATTATACTCCCTTTCTTCTATGAACAAGAACAAGTTTCTTGAGTCTAAGATCCTGGCATTAAGGAAAACATTAAGAGACTTACGTCAGATAAGCTCTGATAGGGCTGTAACTACGTCTATGACCCTTGCGCAGCTTAAGACCATAGAAGATAAGATAAATAAAGTAGAGACCGAAATAGACAAGAATGAGATGGCGGCTGCCATGAACAGCATGATCTCTACAGCCGAAGCTCAGGTCAGATACTTAAGCAATGTGGTGAACACCATCCTTCATGGTGATACCAAAGACGGTAAGCTTCATTTCAATACCAATGATCGAAAGAACGTAGATATTATCAACAACCAGGTTCTTCC
>ULKZ01020377.1_pt1 | contig 19809 bp, 18 predicted proteins | sample 1951231 | NCBI WGS metagenome assembly ULKZ01 (sample SAMEA4835508, study PRJEB28245) | human gut metagenome | biome: gut microbiome; material: fecal sample | place: Denmark | collected 2008
TCGGATTACCCCAACTATTGACAAAGAACCTAATTATTTAGCCTCAAATACGCTAAACCATAAATTATTAATATTTTTTTAATTAAAAAAATAAAACGAAAAGCTCATTGGTTTTGCAAATAATCTAAAACCGATGAGCTTTAAATTTATCCCTGCGGAATGAATCCCGAAATAAATACAATCAATACAAGAACAGGTAATACATATTTTATATACGGTTTAAAAAATCTTGGAAATTTGATACCCTCGCCCTGATTACACTCATTCAAATAGCCGTCAAATCCCCAACCGAATTTTGTTGAACAGAAGAGCGAATACAAGAATGCGCCTACAGGAAGAAGAATATTGCTTACCGCAAAGTCCTCAATATCAAGCACGCCTTTGCCTAAAATATTGAATCCGCTTAAAAGATTAAATCCGAAAATGCAAGGCAGACAGCCTATAAGCATAATTATCGCATTTATGATTACGGATTTTGTGCGGCTCATATTGAACATATCAATACAGAATGAAATCAGATTTTCAAACACCGCAATTACGGTTGAGAAACACGCAAAGGTCATAAACATAAAGAACAGCGTGCCCCATATTCTGCCGCCTGCCATATTTACAAATACATTCGGCAGTGTAACAAATATAAGAGCAGGACCTTGATTCGGTTCAACTCCGTATGAAAAACAGGCAGGGAAGATGATAAGTCCTGCGGTGATAGCGACAAAAGTATCAAGTATGCAAATTTTAATTGATTCGCTCGGCAAAGTTTTTTCTCTTGTCATATAACTGCCTAAAATTTCCATAGAAGCAATGCCAAGGCTTAGTGTAAAGAATGCCTGGCTCATTGCGGATGTAATTATATGTCCGATTCCGATTGACTGCACTTTTTCTAAATCAGGCACAAGGTAAAACTTTATGCCCTCGGCAGCACCCGATAAAGTAAGACTGTTTATCGCAAGAATAATAATCAGCGCAAGCAATAAAATCATCATAACCTTGCTGACTTTTTCAATTCCGTTTTGTATGCCTTTGCTGCACACAAAAAATCCTGTAATAGCCATAACAGCCATCCATATTATCATCTCAACAGGATTAGACATCAGATTTGAAAATACATTGCCGACCTGTTCCGCCGTCATTCCGCTTTCAAATGTACCCGTTGCAAATTTGAAAAAGTAGCTTAGCATCCAACCCGATACAGGTGTGTAGTACATCATAAGCAGATAGCAGCCGAGTATGCAGAACCAACCGTGAATGTGCCACTTGCTTTTTGGTTTTTCAAGTTTTTTGTATGCGAGTACGGCACTTTTTTTACTTGCTCTGCCAATTGCAAGTTCCATAGTCAGCACGGGTATGCCCATAATTACGAGGAACAGCAGGTAAAGGAGTACAAATATTCCGCCGCCGTTCTGACCTGTAACAAAAGGAAATCGCCATACATTGCCGATACCGATTGCACAGCCTGCGCTGACAAGTATAAATCCGAGTTTGGATTTAAAATTTTCTCTTTCCATAAATAATCTCCTAAAAGGCAAAATACTTTATAATTATATAAAATATTAATATACATTGTCAAGCAATTTAAAAATAAAGTATATAAAATAAGAATTATTATTGTTTTACTTGATTTTTCCAAAATATGTGGTATAATAAAGTAAAATAAGTAGTGATTACTAAGTTATGCTGATTTAGCGTAATAAACTTTATTTTAGGGGGTTAAACAATGGCTAAAGTTAATTTAAGAAAAATCGCAATAATAGGTTGCGGATTTGTAGGATCGGCATCGGCTTTTGCGTTAATGCAGAGCAAAATGTTTTCGGAAATCGTGTTGATTGACGCAGACAAAGATAAGGCAGAGGGCGAGGCTATGGATATAAGCCACGGTATTCCTTTTGTCGGAAATATGAAAATCTATGCAGGTAGCTATGACGATATAGTTGACGCTTCAATTATTGTAATTACTGCCGGTGCGGGACAAAAGCCGGGTGAAACAAGACTTGACCTTGTACATAAGAATGTCGGAATTTTTAAGAGTATTATTCCTGAAATTGCCAAAAGAAACTGCCGCGGCATATTGCTTGTGGTTGCAAACCCTGTTGATATTCTTACATATACGGCTCTTAAACTTTCGGGTTTTGAGGAGAACAGGGTTATCGGTTCGGGTACAGTGCTTGATACCGCAAGACTTAAATGTCAGCTCGGTGAGCATTTGTCGGTTGACAGTCAGAGTGTGCACGCATATATTATAGGTGAGCACGGTGACAGCGAAATTGCCGTATGGAGCAGTGCGAATGTTTCGGGTATTCCGCTTGATGATTTCTGCGAGATGAGAGGTCACTATAATCACGATAAATCGCAGGAAAATATCGCAGAAAAGGTTAAAAACAGTGCCTATGAAATAATTGCGAAAAAGCGTGCTACATATTACGGTGTTGCCATGGCGGTAAAGAGAATTTGTGAGGCAATTATCCGTGACGAAAAATCCATACTTCCTATTTCTTCAATGATGCACGGCGAGTTTGGTATTGACGATGTAGTGCTTAGTATGCCGTCGATTGTGGGTGCAAACGGTCTTGAAACTAAAGTTCCGATTTCTCTTAGCGAGGACGAAGAAATCGATCTTAAGAAATCTGCCGATACTTTGCGCAGTATTCTTGATGATTGCGAAATTTAAAAGACGAGTAAAAGGTGGCTGAAAATTCAGTCACCTTTTTGCTTTTATACTTAATTGTGCGATAAGTTGTAATGAATTTTTATGATAGTATGATAATTAGGGTATAGCGTAGTGTTTCGTTATGCAATTAAAAAATTTCCCAATACTATAAATCCCAAATAACCTCTTACAAATCAGTTTCTGTATCAAGCAAAACAAAATGATTTTTTCTGTAGTCTAAAATACCGTCTGATTTCATTTTGCTAAGTTCTTTAGAAAGAGCACTGCGGTCGAGATTTAAGTAATCTGCCATCTGCTGACGGTCAAACGGTATTTCAAAGTCTGTAGAATCGGCTTTTACCGATTCTTCCGACAGATAGGCAAGAACTCTTGTACGCACTGCTTTTGATGAAGTGCAAAAAATTCTTCGTGAAAGAGCAAGATTTTTTTGAGCCGAAAGCATAAGCAGACTGTTCATAAATTTCGGGTACCACGGCTGATTGCTGTTTTCCGGTTTAAGAGAGTTTTTTAAATTTATAAATAAAATTTCGCAACATTCGGCGCATACAACATCGACCATCATCGGAGTTTGCGAAAGGGCATAGGTTTCCGCAAAAATTTCTCCTTCGTTTGCATAACTGATTATACTTTTATTGCCCCATATATCAATGATCTCTATAATGACATTTCCCGAGAGCACAATTCCTACGCTGTCTATAACATCTCCCATATGATAAATATGTGTGTTTTTTGCATAAATGCGTTTTTTCATAAATTTACTCTTGTTCATTTGAGTAATTTCCTGTTCGGACATATTTTTAAATAAAAGTATATCACAAAATTTCATAAAAGCCTCATTTCGTTGCTATAACAACATAATTTCTTTTCTGATTATATTATAATTTATTTGCAAAATCAATACGGAGGTATTTAAGATGATAAGAAGAATTATAAATATAGATGAAGAAAAGTGTAACGGTTGCGGTGCTTGTGCAAATGCCTGTCACGAGGGTGCGATTACAATGGTAAACGGTAAGGCTAAACTTTTGCGTGATGATTATTGCGACGGACTCGGTGACTGTCTGCCAACCTGCCCTACGGGTGCGATTTCTTTTGTTGAGCGTGAGGCTCTCGCATATGATGAAGAGGCGGTAAAAGCCAATATGAAGAAAAAGTCAGAAACATTCGGCGGCTGCCCCGGACACAGACTGCAGACATTTAACAGAGAAAGCTCTAAAAATACTGCTTTTGCTCAAGATGTAAAAATGCCGTCACAGCTTGGTCAGTGGCCGTGTCAGATAAAACTTGTGCCTGTAAACGCTCCGTACTTTGACGGCGCAAAGCTGCTTATTGCCGCCGACTGCACAGCATATGCTTATGCGCAGATGCACAATGATTTTATGCGTGGGAAAATTACACTCATAGGCTGCCCTAAACTTGACGATATCGATTACAGCGAAAAACTTGAAAGTATAATTGCAAATAACAATATTTGGAGCGTAACCGTAGTTCGTATGGAAGTACCGTGCTGCGGAGGTCTTGAGTACGCCGTAAAAAGAGCGTTGCAAAACAGCGGAAAGTTTATACCGTGGCAGGTTGTTACAATTTCCACTGACGGTAAAATTTTAGATTAAATAATAAATTTCAACTAAAGCCTTTACATTTGTAGAGGCTTTTTTATGTAGGCGGGGGAGTGCGGATTTCGATTAAATTTAAAAAAGAATATTCACGGAATAAAACGGTATAATATTTTCAAGGACTGCCCATTCGGACAGCCCTTGAGTAAAATTTATCAGCTTGCGTTTTTAATCTGTAATCTTAACTTATCAGAAATCATAGCAATAAATTCGCTGTTGGTTGGCTTGCCTCTGTCGTTGTGGATAGTGTAGCCAAAGTAGGAATTAAGCACATCAACATCTCCTCTGTCCCAAGCAACTTCAATTGCATGGCGAATTGCTCTTTCAACTCTGGATGATGTGGTTTCGTATTTCTTTGCTACAGACGGATATAATTGTTTTGTAACCGCATTGATTATTTCGGGATGTTCAACCGACATAATAATTGAATCCCTTAAATAGTGATAGCCTTTGATGTGAGCGGGAACGCCGATTTCGTGCAAAATTTCAGTTACTTTAAGCTCAATGCCGAATGCGTCAAAAGTTACGGGATTTCCGATGAAACTTTCTTTACTGCGCTTTGTCATATTTACAATATTCTGACAAAGTTCTGAAATGTCATACGGCTTGAGTACAAAATAAGACGCTCCCGAATTCATAACCTGCTGTTCGAGAATTGCGTTGTGGAATGATGAGAATACTATGAAAAGCGGAGCTTTAAGTTTATCTCGTCTTACACTGCGCATTACGCCTATTGCGTCGAGTCTGGTCATAAATGAATCCATAAGGACTACATCCGGCTGTTCTGCCTTAATGCGGTTCAACAGTTCTTCTCCGTCTTTTGAGCAGAAAGCAGGCGTAATGTTGTAATTTTCCATTGTTGCATTGCTTTCCTGCGAAAATTCGGTTGTTTCTTCTGTGATGATGAGTTTGATTGCTTTTTCCATTGATTATTTCCCCCAGTAATTTTTCTATGAGATTATATTACCATAAAATGGTAATTTTGGCAATACTTTCCAAGCAAAAAAATTCAATAAATAATAAAATTTTTTTGGTTAAAATAATTAACTGCCAAAAATCAACGGATTTAGCTAAATTATTTGTAATTTTGCATCATATTACCAACATATATTCCGTAACCCTCGTTAGTGGAGTTTACAAAAACATGGGTAACAGCGCCTACAAGTTTACCGTCCATAACAATAGGACTGCCGCTCATACCCTGAACAATACCGCCCGCTTTATCAAGTAATTCTTCATCGGTTACTTTAAGCGTAAAACTTTCGGCAGAGTTTGTGTTTCTGCTTATGCTTGTAATTTCAATGCTGTATGCTTTCGGCGTATTGCCCTCAAGAGTGGTATAAACAGTCGCTTTACCCGTTTTCAGTTCGGATTCTTTTGCAACTTCAAGTTTTTCTTTATTTTCTGTAAGCGAAGTATCAAATATGCCGTATATTCCGATGTCGCAGTTATCGGTAATTTTTCCTATAACTTTGTCGGAGAAATATCCGTTAAGACTGCCGGGGGAGCCGTTTGTGCTTTTTGTCACACTGCTTATTTCCGCTATAACCGCTTCACCCGAGGCAAGCGGCATAAGAGTGTAAGTGTCGCAGTCGCAAATGCCATGACCAAGACCCGCAAAGTAATTTTCGTTAGTGTCATAATAGGTTACAGTGCCTATGCCTGCACTGCTGTCACGCACCCAAGCGCCTATGAGATAATTGCCGGCCGTGTTTTTTATAGGAGCTATCTCTTTTGTAAGCGTTTTGTTGTCACGCTCAAAGGTTACTTCAAGGGTATTTCCGTCTGAATTAAGCGTAGCTTCACGCAGTGTTTCATTGCTTGTAATTTTAGTACCGTTAATTTCCTTTATAATATCGCTTTCTTTAAGTCCGCCTTTTTTTGCGGGACAAACATATTTACTGCCGTCAAAATAACTTTCGAGTTCAACTATCATAACACCGTCCGAATACATTTTAAGTCCGAACGGTTCACCGCCGAGATAAACATATTCCGGCAGTTCTCCGCTGTTGCAGGGAATAGCAGTGGCAGAAAGTGAAATAATAGCTGTAAGGGCAACTGATAAAAATTTATTAAAAAATTTAAAAAAAATCAAAAAAATCACCTACTTTCCGTTGCCATTCTTAGTTTTTGCATTTATAATATAAGAAAACAGGATTTTTTATTATTAAAAATTTTTTTGGAAGATAAAAAGTAATTAAAGCAGCTTGTAACTCAAAAATGTTATTATTTTTATAAATTAAAAAATTTTACATTGAAAGGAATTAGAATGAATACTAATTTAAAAGGACTTACTTCGCAAGAGGTAAGTCGCAGAGTAGCGGAAGGTAAGATAAATATTACCTCAAATTTAAAAACAAAATCAATCGGCAGAATATTCAGAGATAACATTTGTACTTTGTTTAACGCAATCAATGTTGTGTTGCTTGCGGCGCTTGCGTTTGTCGGCTCTTACAAGAATATGCTTTTTATCGGCATTATGATTGCCAACACAACAATCGGTATAGTGCAGGAAATTCGTTCAAAGAAAAGTGTAGATAAACTGACTATCCTTTCCGAAAAGAAAGTTACTGTCGTGCGTGACGGCAGAGAGTGCGAAATAAGCAGAGATGAAATTGTACAGGACGATGTGGTTGTTCTTTCCAGAGGCTCGCAGATTCCCGCCGACTGTATTGTGTGTGAGGGCGAATGCAAGGTAAATGAAAGCCTGCTTACAGGTGAATCGGATCTTATAGAAAAAAAGGTCGGTGACGAACTGCTTTCGGGCAGTTTTATCAGTCTTGGCAAATGTTACGCAAAGGCAAACAAAGTCGGCGCAGAAAGCTATGCGGCAAAAATTAACGATGAGGCAAAGTACATAAAGAAAGTTAATTCGGAAATTTTGCGTTCCTTTAATTTTATTATAAAAATATGTACTTTTATTCTTTTTCCCGTAGGCATAGCTTTCTTTATAAGACAGTTTGGTATCAATGACGGCGATTTGCAGGCTACTGTTGTAAGTACGGTTGCGGCTTTGCTCGGTATGATTCCTAAGGGTATGATTTTGCTTACAAGTTCCGTGCTCGCTGTTTCTATTATACGATTGACACGGAAAAAGGTGCTTGTGCAGGAGATGTATTGCATAGAAACTCTCGCAAGGGTTGATGTACTCTGCCTTGACAAAACGGGCACTCTCACTACCGATGAGATGAATGTTACTGATGTTATCACTATGTGTAATAAGGAAGAAATCGGCACGGCGCTTGCCTCAATCGCAAAATATTCCGACGACAAAAATGCAACTTTGCTTGCAATTGAAAAGTACGCAAAAGGACAAAAGTATATCGGCTGTAAAAAATTCTATCCGTTCTCGTCCGAAACCAAGTGGTCGGGCGGCGATTTTGATAACGGTAAATCCTATGTAATGGGTGCTGCTGAATTTATATTTAAGGATAAGAATAAGTATAAAGAGATATTTGATACCATTGAAAGCATTAACGATACGGTAAGAATTATTGTTCTTGCCTCTTCCGAAAAGTCGCTCGGTAACGGTTTGCCCGACGATATTACTCCGCTTGCCGTTGTTCTTATTAAAGATAAACTCCGTGAAAATGTAAACGATACCATAAATTATTTTAAAGAACAGGGAGTGGCACTTAAGGTTATTTCGGGCGACAGTGTAAAAACTGTTCAGAATATCGCAAAAGATACGGGCATAACAGGTGCGGAAAACGCAATTGATATGACTACTGTAAAAACACAGGAAGAACTTGAAAAAGCGGCGGAAAATTGCAGTGTGTTCGGCAGAGTTACTCCTCAACAGAAAAAACAGCTTGTAATTGCGCTTAAGAAAAAAGGTCATTCTGTTGCTATGACGGGCGACGGTGTAAACGATGTGCTTGCATTAAAAGAGGCAGATTGTTCAATCGCAATGGCGGCAGGAAGCGACGCCGCAAGAAATGTGTCACAGCTTGTGCTCGTTAATAATGATTTTGCATCAATGCCGGGTGTTGTGGCAGAGGGCAGACGAACAATCAATAACCTTGAACGCAGTTCGGCTTTGTATATTGTAAAAACAATTTATACAATCATACTTTCGGTATTCTTCATATTCTTTCATATGCCGTATCCGTTTGAGCCTATTCATTTTTCACTTGTCGGTGCTCTTACGGTAGGTTTGCCGTCCTTTGTGCTTGCTTTGCAGCCTAATAAAAACCGAATTAAAGGTAATTTTACCTACAATATAATTGCAAGAGCGGTGCCCGCTGCATTCTGTACCGTTCTCAATATTATAGGTATGGCTGTTATTACGAAGTTTACAACGCTTGCACCTGACGAATATTCTACAATATGTGTATATATGACGGCATTGTGTGCTTATATGCTCATCTTAAGACTTTCATATCCGTTTAATGCATTGAGAATTGCTATGCTTACTGTGTCGGCGGTCGGCATTGTGCTCGGTTGTGTATTCTTTGCCGGATTCTTCTCGCTTGTATGGCTTTCGGTTGACGGACTTATTTTGTTCGGTTTGCTGTCGGCATTTACAATTGTATTATTCAATCTTCTTTATAATTATGCCGAAAAGCTGATTGAGAAAAATAAAAACAAATATAAATAAGAAAGGGGTTGAAAGTGTGAAAATTAAATTACCGACCGATGTCAGAATGATAATTGACAGATTTGAGAAAAACGGTTTTTCCGCATATGCGGTGGGCGGCTGTGTGCGTGATTCTTTACTGCAAAAAGAGCCAAATGATTGGGATATTTGTACCGATGCTTTGCCGCAGGATATTCTTCGCCTTTTTTCTGATTTTCATACTTTCGACACCGGAATAAAGCACGGTACTGTGTCTGTAGTGATAAATTCTTCCGTGTATGAAATTACAACTTTTCGCATTGACGGAGAGTATTTCGATAATCGTCACCCTGAAAAGGTAGAATTTACGGATGATTTGGTTACGGATTTGTCACGCAGAGATTTTACCGTAAACGCTATGGCTTACAGCGACCGTACAGGTCTTGTAGATCCGTTTGACGGCGCATACGACCTTGAGCTTATGGCGGTGCGCTGTGTAGGTAATCCCGTTGAGCGCTTTACCGAGGACGCATTGCGTATTATGCGTGCTCTGCGCTTTGCCTCGTGCTATAATATGGCGATAGAAAAGCATACCGCCAATGCAATTTTTGAATGTAAAAAACTTTTGAATAATATTGCCGCCGAACGCATAACCGTCGAGTTCAACAAACTTGTATGCGGAGAAAGCTGTGAGTACATAATGCGCAGGTTTAAAGATGTGTTTGCGGTATTTTTGCCCGAAATATCAATTATGTTTGGGTATGACCAACATACCAAACATCATAACAAAACGCTTTGGAGGCACACCACCTGTGCCATGACAAATATCGACCCGACTCCGCTTTTGCGAATTACCATGCTTTTTCATGATTTGGGCAAACCTATGGCTTGCAAGCGTGACCCTGACGGCACGGCTCATTTTAAGGGCCATCCAAAATTCAGCGCAGTAATGGCAGAGCAAATACTTGAGCGCCTTAAATATCCACGGGATTTTATAGACGATTGCGTAACGCTGATTGCGTTTCATGATGTAAGGTTTACAGGCAGTAAACCGCAGATAAAACGAGTAATGAACAAAATCGGTGAAACGGATATGCGCAGACTTTTAAAGGTGCAGTATGCCGATTTAACGGCACAGTCTATGTACCTTAGAGATGAAAAAATGAGCAAGTATAATCTTGCCTGTGCCGCATTTGAAGAAGTTATAAAGGAAAAGGATTGTTTTACGCTGAAACAGCTTGATATTAACGGTCACGATTTGATAAAAGCAGGAATTACCGACGGTAAACAAATCGGAAATATTCTTGATAAATTGCTCGGTATGGTGATTGACGAAAAAATCGAAAATAAAAACTCAATCCTTATGCAGAAAGCAAAAGAATTGAGCGGAATAGATTAATTATATCGCAAACAAAAACCGCAGATAAGTGTCGGCTTATCTGCGGTTAAATTGTTTTTAATCATCATACTCGTTATCGGGAGTGATGTTTATCATTTGAGATTCGTTTGAAATTTTCTTTGCATAGTGCCCGATTGTAGCGATAAGTGTAAGTCCTGAAATGCCCTCATATACAAGAGCGATGCCTAAAATAATCATAATTATATCCGCAAAGAAACCTGGGAAGATAATTGTTGTAATCGCAAAAATTATAATAAGTGCGGAAACCACAAAACTTATCCACCAATATTTTACGCCGAACGACTTTAACTGAAACGACCTTTTAATATCAATGGTACTGTCAACGATAATCAAAATACCGATTATTGCGAATATCATTCCTAAAATCGACTGCGGAGAAATCAAGAAGAAAACTCCGAATGCGGTAGCCGCAATGCCGACAATCATTTCAAAGCCGAAAGACGCTTGTTTTGAAGTGAAATATGTTATGAGATTAAATAGTCCGTAAACCGTCAGCGCACCGCCGAGCGTATAGCAAAGCGCAATGCTTACCTTGTCGGGATAAAAAATCATAACAAAGCCGAGTACGATATAGGCAAGAGCCGAGATAATGGCGGTAGAAATTGCCTTGCCGTGTTTTTTATTTTTGCTTTTGCTCATTAATCAATCACCTCATCAGTCAATGCGCTTGTCGCAGTAGTCGCACATCTGCATACCGAGTTTTAAGTATGAACGATTCGGCAGGTATTCTTCCCGTGCGGTAATGCATCTCGGATTTGTACAGCGCTTGTCTATAACAGAGATTTCTCTGTCCTTAAGCATAAAGTCGTCATCCTGTAAAAGCAGGAGAATAAGTGCCATTCTGCCGTACATACCGTAGAGTGCCTGCTTAAAGTACAGGGCACGGGGGTCGTCGTCTATGTCAACCGTGATTTCGTTTACTCTTGGCAGCGGATGAAGAATGATCATATCTTCCTTGGCTTTTGCAAGTTTCTCTTTGTCGAGAACAAATACATACTTCTGCTTTTCGTATTCCTCTTTGCTTGCAAAGCGTTCCTGCTGTATTCTTGTCATATAAAGTACATCAAGGTCGGAAATAGAACTTGCAAGGTCATTTGAAAATTCATATTTACAGTTGTTCTTTTCAAGAATATCAATAATGTAAAGCGGTACTTGTAATTCTTTTGTAGAAATAAGCACAAATGAATTGTTATCGTACTGCGAAAGTGCCTTTATGAGTGAATGTACGGTTCTGCCGTTTAAGAGGTCGCCGCAGATACCGATTTTTAGGTTATCAAGTCTGCCTTTTTCGCAGCTTAAAGTAACTATATCGGCAAGAGTTTGTGTAGGGTGAAGATGTCCGCCGTCGCCGCAGTTGATAAACGGAACGCCTGCATACATAGACGCAGCCATTGCAGAACCCTCTACAGGGTGGCGCATTGCGATAATGTCGGCATAGCCGCCTACGATTGTTATGGTATCTTTAAGACTTTCACCTTTGGCAACGGAAGAATTGAGCGGATTGTCAAAACCGATTGTTCTGCCGCCGAGTTTGAGCATTGCAGTCTGAAAAGACATTTGAGTTCTTGTGCTCGGCTCGTAGAAAAGCGTAGCAAGAATTTTGCCGTCGCAGGCGTGTCTGTAATCAGCAGGATTTTCCATAATTTTTTTAGCTTTTTTAATCAGCATATCAAGCTGCTTTTTCGACATTGCGTCAAGGTCAATAAGATTTTTATTAGCCATTAAAAACACTACCTTTATAATTTTTTTCTATTTTATCAAAAATATACAAGGTTTTAATATCAATAAAGAAAAATAACATTTAAATTTACATTTACCGACAACCGTATATTACATATTTTGTTAAGATTACATTACATTTGCCGAATAAACTTATTTTTTATACTTTTTATTCAAAAATATTCTTTTGACTTTTGCAAAATTATGTATTATAATAAGATGAAATATACAACAAATAGACAAAATTTTACTGTTACACAGAGGGTATTGATTTTGAATTACGATTATACTTTGACCGATACTTTAAAAATGGCAGTCGGCAGTCAGACAGTTTTGCGAAAAGGAAAACCAGAGAGAAAATGTGCGGTATTGCAAAGATTTTTTAATCCTATGCTGATTTTTTCTTTGCTGATTTCGGTTTATGTTTTGATTGCGTATATAAACGGCGATGCACCTCTTACGCCTAAAGCACCGATGTTTCTCGGAGAACCTGCCGATGAATTTAAATACGCATTCAGATTTTACCTGTTTATCTTTTTGAATATACTGCCGACAATTTTGTATGTAATCGGTTTTGCCTTTTCCGTGAGGCAGTATAAAAATGCCGAGTATGCAATAACCGACTGCGGAGTGTTTCTTACAAAAGGCTTGTTTTCAAAAAAGCTGTATTATAAGCCGTACAGAGAGATTTACGATATTCAGATTAGGAAAGAAATTTCTGACAGCTTGTGCAAGACGGGTACCGTGACTTTAAGTTTTGAGTTTCCCGAACAGAAAATAGGAAGTCTGACGCCCGTAAATATGGCTCCGCTTAAAATAAAAAATATTTCAGATTATATGGAAGTCTATAAATTGTTACAGGAAAATGTGAGGAGAACAAATTATGTATGATGATTACAAGGTAAGCGATGACTTAAAAAGTATGATGAATAACGAACGAATTGTGTGGTCGGGCAGACCTAAGAAGTCGTGCTTTGTGCTTGAGTGTATTTTTAACCCAATGCTTATTTTTGCGGGAATATGGTTCCTTTTTGATTTTGTATTTATAGCAGGTTCGCTTTCGGCGGATTATTCGGGCGGAAACGACGCAATGTTTCCTTTTATTATCGGCTTTCTTATCTTACATATGATGCCTGTATGGATATATCTCGGCGGTGTTATTTTTTCTTTCAGAAAGCTGAAAAATACGGAATATGCCATTACCGATAAAGGCATTTACAGTACAAACGGCTGTTTTTCCAAACAGTATAATTTTAAGCCTTTTACAGACCTTTCGCATGTGTATATTCACAGAGGTATTTTTGACCAGTGGCTCGGAGTAGGCGATGTTATTTCCGAATGTCATCATTACGCCGCTGTTCGTTCGAATAGCAGACATTCTGATAATTTTACTATTTCCGATATTCCCGATTATGTTGAAGTTTGCAATATTATAAAAAAGTATCAGACAGATATTTATGCCGATACACAATTCCCAAACGATTACAGACCGCAGTCTAACCACGGATACAACACAAAGTATTATCCGAACGGCGGCAATGCGCAGGTAAATCCTACAATGTTTTACGACCGCCAAAAGCCGAATAATTATTATAATAACCAAAACAACGGTCAGAATTTCGGAAACGGTAATTACAACGCAAACTATAATCCGAATAACCCAAATAATCAAAATTACAATAATTACTATAATCAAAACAAAAGCCAAAATTATAACGGAAATTACAATGCAAATCCTCAAAACTTCAATCCCGATTACAACAGCAACCCCGATTTTACGGGCGAAAATTGTGACACTCACAACGGCTATGAGGTAAACGGCGGAAGTAATAATTACGATAGCTGGGACAGTCCAAACGCAGGCAAAAACAAAGACAGCTGGGACATTCAGTAAGAATTTGCAGAAATATTTATAAATTTGTTTTGACATTTCATTAATTTGGTACTATAATAAAATAAACAATACAAAACGGGAGCCGAGTGGCTGAGAGGAAATGAACTGACATTTCGACCGTAAACCTGATTTGGATAATGCCAACGGAGGGACTTTGCAGCGTAAGTTTGTTATAGGCTTACGGTAAATATTTTACATACAAAGTGCGTCGGTTCGGCGCACTTTATTTTTTGCTTTTCGGAGGTGAAGTTATGATAAGAATAAACGGAGTTGATATTGATAAAATTGAAATTTCACTTATGCAGTACCTTGAAGAAAATTCAATTTCACCGCAGAGAATTGCGGTTGAGCTTAACGAGGAAATTCTGCCGAAGGCAAATTACGCCGCTACTGTTCTCAAAGACGGAGATGTAGTAGAAATCGTAAATTTTGTCGGCGGCGGTTGTTGAGTTTTTCCGCATTAAATTATAAAGGAGATAATAATAATGGAAAATGATAAGCTGATTTTAGGCGGACACGAATTTAATTCCCGATTTATTCTCGGTTCGGGTAAGTATTCGCTTGACCTTATAAAAGCGGCAGTTGAAAATGCAGGCGCAGAGATTATTACTCTTGCACTAAGACGAGCTGTAACAGGCAAGGTTGCAAATATTCTTGACTATATTCCGAAGAATGTTACTCTTTTGCCCAATACCTCGGGTGCAAGAAATGCCGATGAGGCTGTAAGAATTGCAAGACTTGCAAGAGAGGCAGGCTGCGGCGACTTTATTAAAATTGAGGTAATCAGAGATTCAAAGTACCTTTTGCCAGACAATTACGAAACAATAAAGGCAACCGAGGCACTTGCCAAAGAGGGCTTTATCGTACTTCCGTATATGTATCCGGACCTTAATGTGGCAAGAAGTTTAAGAGATGCGGGTGCTGCCGCAATTATGCCGCTCGGCTCTCCGATAGGTTCAAACAAGGGAATAGCAACAAAGGAATTTATTAAAATCATCATCAACGAAATAGACTTGCCTGTTATTGTTGACGCAGGTATCGGCAGACCATCGCAGGCTTGCGAGGCTATGGAAATGGGTGCGGCGGCTGTAATGAGCAATCCCGCCATTGCAACTGCAGGTGATATTCCTATGATGGCAAACGCATTTAAAAAGGCGATTGAGGCAGGCAGACAGGCTTATCTTTCAGGTCTTGGCAGAGTAATTGAGAACGGTGCGTCTGCATCATCACCTCTTACGGGATTTCTTGAAAGTTGAGGCGTGAACAATGGAAGAAAGAATTGACCATATGAAATATCTGCCCGATATGGAGCAGATTGATTCTGATATACCCGACAGAGTAATTGCAGAAATGAACGGATATGACCCGTCGATTTATACCGAAAACGATGTAAGACGGGCACTTGAGCACGACGAAAAAACTGTTGACGATTTTAAGGCTTTGCTTTCGCCTGCGGCATTACCTTTGCTTGAAGAAATCGCAGAGGCTGCAAGAGCAGAAACCAAAAAGCATTTCGGCAATTCCGTAAATATGTTTACACCGCTTTACATTTCAAATTATTGTGAGAATTACTGTATTTACTGCGGCTTTAACTGTCACAATAAAATTCACCGTGCAAAGCTGAACGCAGAGGAAATCGAGCACGAAATGCAGGCAATTGCAAAGACAGGTTTGCAGGAAATACTTATTCTGACAGGCGAAAGCAAAAAAATGTCGGATGTTAAGTATATCGGCGAGGCTTGCAAAATTGCGAGAAAGTACTTTAAAGTCGTAGGACTTGAAGTATATCCGATGAACAGCGACGAGTACCGTTATGTGCACGAATGCGGTGTCGACTATGTAACCGTTTTTCAGGAAACCTATAATTCCGATAAATACGAAACGCTCCACCTTGCGGGCCATAAGAGAATTTTCCCGTACAGAGTAAATACTCAAGAAAGAGCTTTGATGGGCGGTATGCGTGGCGTAGGTTTTGCGGCGCTTTTAGGGCTTAGCGACTTCCGTAAAGACGCATTTGCCACAGGTATGCACGCTTATCTTATTCAAAGAAAGTATCCGCACGCAGAAATTGCTTTTTCCTGCCCAAGATTAAGACCGATTATCAATAACGATAAAATCAATCCGAAAGATGTACACGAACCGCAACTTTTGCAGGTTATTTGTGCGTACAGATTGTTTATGCCGTTTGCAAGCATTACTATTTCAACGAGGGAGTGTCAGCGCTTCCGTGACAATGTGGTTGACATTGCGGCAACTAAGATTTCCGCAGGCGTAGATGTGGGAATAGGCGGTCACGATGGTGAAAGAGAGAAAAAGGGCGACGAGCAGTTTGAAATTTCAGACAGCAGAAATGTTGACGAGGTTTACAAGGCTCTTACCGATAAGGGCTTACAGCCCGTTATGAGCGATTACATCTATGTGTAATGTAGTAAGCGTGACGGCAAAGCCGCTTTGCAAAGATGATTTTTTACAGAAAATACAAAAAATATCCGATTCCGATACACAATATATAATTCTTAGGGAGAAATATCTTTCTGAACAGGAATACTTCAATCTTGCAAAAAATGTGCTTTCGGTTTGTGACAAAGACAAATTGATTATACATAATTTTCCCGAAACCGCTGTAAAACTCGGTGTTAAAAAAATTCATCTGCCTTTCGATGCGTTTAAAGATTTAAAGGGCAGAGAGGATTTTGATTTGCTCGGAACTTCCGTACACAGTACGGAGGACGCAATATTTGCCGAAGAAAGCGGAGCGGATTACATTACGGCGGGTAATATTTTTGAAACCGACTGCAAAAAAGGACTAAAGGGTAAAGGAGTGAATTTTTTGCGGAATGTGTGTGACAGTGTAAATATTCCCGTCTACGCAATAGGCGGCATAAATGCCGATACCGCAAAAGAATTAAAATCCCTAAACAGAAAGAATTTTGCCGGTGTATGCGTTATGTCACTTCTTATGCAGAGAGAAAATATAAATGATGAAGTTATGAAAATTAAGCGTGAATTGGGGTGATACAGCGTGAAATTTGACAAAAATATGCTTGCGTTATATGCGATTACAGACAGAAAATGCATAGGCGACCGTGGACTTGAGTACAGCGTTGAGCAGGCTTTATCGGGCGGCGCAACAATGATTCAGTTAAGAGATAAGGAAGTCGATTTTGATACACTCTGTAAAGAGGCATACAGTCTGCTTAAAATTTGCCAAAAGTATAACGCACCGTTGATCATTAACGATAACGCAGATGTTGTAATAAAGACGGGTGCTGACGGTGTGCACCTCGGTCAGAATGATATGGAGCTTGCCAAGGCGAGAGAAATCCTCGGTAAAGATAAAATAATCGGCGGCTCGGCACGCACAATTGAACTTGCAAAAAAAGCAGAGCAGAGCGGAGCGGATTACATAGGCAGCGGTGCGGTGTTCGGCACACTTACAAAGGCAGACGCAAAATACCTCGGTACAGAGAATCTTAAGAAAATATGCGGCGCTGTCGGTATTCCTGTTGTGGCAATCGGCGGTGTAAGCGCAGATAATATACCGCAGCTTGAAAATTGCGGTATAAGCGGCATTGCCGTGGTGAGTGCAATTTTTGGCGCTGACAATATCTGTTCCGCCGCACAAAAATTAAGAAAACTTGCAGACAGCGTAATTTACGGAGGTTAGTTTGAAAACTGTATTGACAATAGCCGGCAGCGACTGCTCGGGAGGAGCGGGAATACAGGCTGATATAAAAACAATAACAATGCACTATTGCTATGCAATGAGCGTCATTACCGCCCTTACGGCGCAAAACACAACGGGTGTATACGGTATTGAGCAGACGAGCGACGAGTTTATAGCAAATCAGCTTGACTGTGTGTTTACCGATATTTTTCCCGACGCAGTAAAAATAGGTATGGTTTACGGCAACAATTCCGCAAAAGTAATTGCCGACAAGCTCAATTTTTACAAAGCAAAAAATATTGTGACCGACCCTGTAATGGTATCTACCAGCGGCAGCAGGCTCATAAGCGAGCAGGGGCTTGAAAATCTGAAAAAATACCTTTTGCCGATTTCTGCACTTGTCACTCCGAATGTACCCGAGGCTGAAATTTTGAGCGGAATTAATATCAAAAATTTACAGGATATGCAAAATGCCGCTAAAATAATTTCCGATAAATATGGCTGTGCGGTACTCTGTAAGGGCGGTCATTTAGAGGATTGCTGTGATGATTTGCTTTACTCCGACGGCGAGTTTTATACTTACCACTCGGTAAGAATTGACAATCCCAATACTCACGGCACCGGATGTACGCTTTCAAGCGCAATAGCAAGCAATCTTGCGAAAGGCTTTGAAATTCCTCAAGCCGTTGAGAACGCAAAGGCGTATGTAACAAGAGCAATCGGCGTAAAACTTGACCTCGGCAAAGGCAGAGGACCGCTGATGCATAACTATATTTTACAAAATTTTAAATGAAAAGGCAGATGAAATATGAGAGAATATTCAACACAGATGGAGGCTGCAAGAAAGGGAATTGTAACAAAGGAACTTGAAATTGTAGCTAAAAAAGAAAGAATGACAGTAGAAGAACTTATGCCGCTCGTAGCAGAGGGCAAGGTGGCAATTTGCGCAAATAAAAACCATAAGTGCATTGACCCCGAGGGCGTAGGCTCAATGCTAAAAACAAAAATAAATGTAAACCTCGGTATTTCAAGAGATTGCAAAGATTATGATATTGAAATGGAAAAGGTTATGCAGGCTGTAAATATGGGCGCTCACGCAATTATGGACCTTTCGTCGCACGGCAACACAATTCCTTTCCGCAGAAAGCTCACAAGCGAATGTCCGGCAATGATTGGTACTGTACCTGTTTACGATTCCGTTATTCATTATCAGCGTGACCTTGATACTCTTACAGCACAAGATTTTATTGATGTTGTAAGACTTCACGCACAGGACGGTGTGGACTTTGTAACACTCCACTGCGGTATTACGAGAAAGACTATTGAGCAGATTAAAAAGCATAAGAGAAAGATGAACATAGTTTCCCGTGGCGGTTCACTTGTGTTTGCCTGGATGTGTATGACAGGCAACGAAAACCCGTTTTATGAGTATTACGATGAAATCCTCGACATCTGTCGTGAGTACGATGTAACAATTTCTCTCGGTGACGCTTGCCGTCCGGGTTGCCTTGCAGACGCTTCCGATGTTTGTCAGATTGAGGAGCTTGTGCGCCTTGGCGAGCTTACAAAAAGAGCATGGGCAAAAGATGTTCAGGTAATGGTAGAGGGTCCGGGTCATATGCCGATGGACCAGATAGAGGCTAATATGAAGATTCAGCAGACAATCTGCTGCGGTGCTCCGTTCTATGTTTTAGGTCCGTTGGTGACAGATATTGCGCCGGGTTATGACCATATTACTTCCGCAATCGGCGGTGCTATTGCCGCTGCTTCGGGTGCCGCATTCCTTTGTTATGTAACTCCTGCCGAGCATTTGGCTTTACCGAATGTTGACGATGTAAAGCAGGGAATTATTGCCTCTAAAATTGCGGCTCACGCAGCCGATATTGCAAAAGGTGTGCGTGGCGCAAGAGAAATTGACGACAAAATGGCAGATGCAAGAAGAAAGCTTGATTGGGAGGCTCAATGGGATTGTGCCATTGATCCCGAAACCGCAAGAAAAATTCGTGATGACCGCAAACCCGAGCACGAAGATACTTGCTCAATGTGCGGTAAATTCTGCGCAGTAAGAAGTATGAATAAGGCTCTCAACGGCGAGCATATCGACATTCTTTAATTAACAAGTTGCATTTTTATACCTGTATTTCAAAATTGCACCTTGCTTTGAACCGCCCCAAAATTGTTAGATTTTTAGTCTAACTTTTTGGGGCGACTCACGGCAGGGTGCTTTTTTGTTGACAAATATGATAAAATAATCTATAATATAAATT
>ULKZ01023399.1_pt1 | contig 19730 bp, 15 predicted proteins | sample 1951231 | NCBI WGS metagenome assembly ULKZ01 (sample SAMEA4835508, study PRJEB28245) | human gut metagenome | biome: gut microbiome; material: fecal sample | place: Denmark | collected 2008
GAGCGGTAGCATTGCTAAAGCAATGCTCAGCTTGGCCTCCCTCTTTCCTTACTCACACCTCCACTCCGCCTGGGGTGTTGGCTAAACTCGTAAAACTACCCGAACATTGTATATCCTGTCAATGCAGGGACGCTTAACGCTACACGTCCGCAGGTTAGTACATATATCTCAGGTTAGTGGCGTTTTTTTGAAGAGTCAATGTTAGAGCAGTTGCATTGATAAGGTCACAAAAATATTAATACCTTGTCGGTAAGGAAAGTGTTTCAGGTGGTGTTGGTGATATATTTCACTGTGTGGCTTCATTAATAATCAGTTTGTCGATAGCCTGAATGCCCGTCCGTTGAGGACGGGCATCGGTTATAAACCTCTTATTTTCTTCCTATAATCTTCAGGTAAATTCCCGAGGTTATTTTATAGGCGAAAATGTAGAACAGGGCAAATACGGCAAAGCATATCACATTTGCGATAAGAAGAAGTGTGCTGTCGGCAAAGCCGAACATTTTAACTGCTTTAAGTATTATCGGAAAAGCGAATATAAGGTGTATGCCTGCAAAGATAAGAGGAGCGAAGAACACGGTCAGCACTTGCGAGTTTATGCTTTTCTTTATTTCCTTTTCCGTCATTCCGACACTTCTCATCGTTGCAAAGCGTTCTCTGTCCTCATAGCCCTCCGAAACCTGCTTATAGTAGATTATAAGCACGGTGGCAAAGATAAAGACAAGTCCTAAGAATATTCCGAGAAATAGAAGTCCGCCGTAGGTCGCTATTATCACATCAAGGTTTTCGGTTCTGCTTTCGGCAAAGGGGAAGATATTCTCCATATTCCGTGAGCTTTTTGCCAGAATGTCCGTGAGGCTGTCGCACAGGGCTTGCTTGTCGGCGTTGCTTCCGTCAATGTCAAAGCCTAAATAATGCTTTAACCACGATGCGTTTTCGCCGTAAGCCTGACGGTTCAGAAGGAATATATCGTAAAGGGTGTTATTATCGGGGAGAATAACGAAAAATACGCTGTAAACCGTTTCGCCGTAAGAGATGTTTTTCGGCATAGGAACTGCCCGTGACTTATATTTCTTGCCGTTTAATATTATTTCGCCGTCGGTGCTGTCGGAGCCTGCCGTCAGTATTTCGCCCTCGGAGAGCGTTTCGTTCCTGCCGCTCGTTTTGTTGTAATCATCAAGCGTGATGAAGAAAAAGTCCTTTATTTCAGATTGGCTTACATCTGCAGAATCTGTCGCAGGGGCTAAGTGGACGGTATTATCTGAAAAATAACCGCCGACTTCAAGATAATCATACGAAAGAGTGCTTAAGGGGTTATAATCATTACTTTTCGCCGTGTCAAGCGCTGTGCCACACAGGTCGGAAATATTGCGTATCGTCTTATCTTCAAAGCTGTTGTAAGTGAGCGTTACCGAGATGTCACGGCTGCGGATAAACGTGCTTGTCTGTATCCCCGAAAAAAGACTTATCGTGGACGAAAGCATTACAAGCACCATAGTTGACAGTATGCAGATAGAAGCCAGTCCTGCGCCGTTTCTTTTCATACGGTATGTCATTCCGGAAACGGATACAAAGTGATTCGCTTTGTAGTAATATCTTTTGTTTTTCATCAGCAGTCGGCAAAGTGCGACTGAGCCGCTGACAAAGAGCATATAAGTGCCGATTATTACAAGAAGCACCGCAAGGAAGAAATTCCCGACAATTTCAATGCCCGCCTGTGTTGTGACGGCAATGTAATAAGCGATAGCAAGCAGTATCAAGCCGACTAAGGCAAATACGAAATTTGCCCGTGGCGGTTTTTCGCCTTGCTTTTCGCTTTGAAGCAGATTAATTGCGCTTAGTCTGCCTATGCGGACAAAGGCGCTCAGCAGAAGAATTATCGTAATGGCTGTGAATACTGCGGCGGTGATAGCTATTGCGCCTGCATCGACAGACAGATTGCCGACAGGGTCAATGCCGAGAAGTCTGAACATACACAGCTCCGCAAGGCGTGACAGGAGTATCCCTGCGGCAAGTCCGCAAAGAAGCGATATAATAAGCGTGAAAAGGCTTTCGCAAAGGAGTATGCGTGCAATGTTGCGTTTGTTCATTCCGAGAATATTGTATAAGCCGAACTCTTTGCCCCGGTTTTTGATAAGCACAAAGTAGCTGTAGAAAAGAAAAATCAAGGAGAAAATGCCGATTACGATTATTCCGAGCCAAAGACACCACTGTGCGTAAACGCCTCTGTTTGTGTTTGCGATGTTTTCGCTCCTTGCAAGGTATGCCGTGATGTACAGCATCATCACCATTGCAACTAAGGTAAGGATATACGGCAGATAAAGCCGCTTGTTTTTCTTCATGCCGTTCACGGCAAGCTTCGGGTAGAACAGTGTTTTCATCTGCGGTCACCGCCTGCCACAAGCACCGTCAGCGTATCGTTTATCTTTGCATAGAATTCTTCCGTTGCGGAAATGCCTTTATATATCTGGTGGTAAACCTCGCCGTCCTTTATGAAGAGCACCCGTGAGGCACTGCTTGCCGCCTTTACCGAATGTGTTACCATAAGGATAGTCTGACCGTCACGGTTTATTTCACCGAACAGATTGAGAAGCTCCTCCGACGCTTTTGAATCGAGTGCGCCTGTAGGCTCGTCCGCAAGCAGAATATCGGGGTTTGTTATAAGCGCACGGGCGACAGCGGTACGTTGCTTCTGACCGCCCGATATTTCATAAGGGTATCTGTCGAGCAGGTCGCTTATACCGAGTTTTGCGGCAAGAGGGAGAAGCCTTGAGTTCATCTCATCGTAGCTTTTGCCCATAAGCACGAGCGGCAGAAAAATATTGTCACGCACGGAGAATGTATCGAGCAGGTTGAAGTCCTGAAACACAAATCCGAGATGTTCACGTCTGAAAAGCGCAGAGTCGCTGTCCTTTATCTTTGTTATGTCAACTCCCGAGAGCATTACAACACCTGCGGTCGCCTTGTCAAGCGTTGCGAGGATGTTGAGCAGTGTAGTCTTGCCGGAGCCGCTTTCGCCCATAATAGCGATATATTCGCCCTTTGCGGCAGAGAAGCTGACGTTTCGCAGTGCGACATTCGGCTTTGCGCCGAGCCGCTGTGTGTAGACCTTTTTAAGTCCCGTTACTTCAAGTAAATTCATATTGTACCTCCTTTAAGCTATGACAATATTATAGCTGAAATAACGGAAGTGTGCCATTTATCCGTCTTACGATAAGTGCGTCCGTCTTACATTTTTGTAATATTGCGATTACTCGTGTCTTATTTTGCTTTCCGTAAGGTCGAGCATAAAGACGGAGCCTTTTCCAAGCTTGGACACGGCGGTAAGAGTAATGCCGAGCATATTGGCAATACAGCGGCAAAGATAAAGTCCTATACCGCTTGCCTTCATATCATATCTGCCGTTAAGTCCTGTGTAGCCGTTGTCGAAAATTCTCGGCAGGTCGGCAGGGTCTATTCCAATTCCCGTGTCGGCAATGCAGAGAATCTTTCTGTCGGTGTCGGGCTTCATATAAATTGATACCGAGCCTTTAGCGGTGTATTTTATCGCATTTGAGAGCAGCTGTTCGATGATGAAGGACAGCCATTTTTCATCGGTGAGAACATCGGTATCAAGTTCCTTGTAATCAAGGCTCAGCTTCTTCCCGATAAACTGCGTGGAGAATTTACGAACCGATTTTTTTACTATATCGTCAAGGCTGTAATGCTTTATTACAAGGTCGTTGCCGGAGCTTTCAAGCCGTACATAGCACAGTGCCATATCGACATACTGCTCAATCTTCATAAGCTCGTCGGACAGCCTGCGGTTACTTTCGCTGTCTTCCGACTGGAGCATAAGTCGCATTGCGGAGATAGGCGTTTTTATCTGATGTACCCACATAGTGTAATATTCGTTTGTCGCCTGCAGGCTGTTTGCGGATTTTTCCTTAAGGGAAATGCAGTAATCGCTGAGTGTATTTATCAGCCTGCCGTAATCCTTGTCATCTGCCGATACCGCTTTCGGAAGATTGTCGGCACTCACGGTTATCTCGTTTGCAAGACGGGTGAGGATATTATGCTTTCTGTACGCCTTTATAAAAGTGACCGCACCGATAGCCGTAACAGCGGCAAGCGACAGCAAAAGTGCATACAGCACAGGCTCTGAGGGTAGGTTATAAAGCGACAGCACCACAGCGAAAATTACAGCCGCAATAATAATGCAGACAAGCGTTATTATGCGGCTCCTGATAAAGTCAAGAAAGAATTTCATACTATCATATACCCCATTCCGACCTTGGTCGTGATGTAGTTTTCAAGTCCTATGTTTTCGAGCTTTTTGCGAAGCCTGCTGACATTTACCGTAAGGGTGTTCTCGTCAACAAAGCAATCGGTTTCCCATAATCTCTGCATAAGCGTATCACGGGAAATTATCCTGCCTGCGTTTTCCATAAGAGTGCGGAGTATGCGAAGCTCGTTCTTTGTAAGCTCTGCCTTTTTATCGCCGTTTGTTACGACCGCCGATGAAATATCAAGTATAACACTGCCGTGGGATATAAGGTCACTGTTGCCCGAAAAGGAGTAGGCACGGCGAAGCACTGCGTTTATCTTTGCGGTCAGCACCGAAAGATCAAACGGCTTTGCTATAAAATCATCTCCGCCCATATTCATAGCCATAACTACGTTCATATTATCGGAAGCGGAGGAGAGGAAGATGACCGGCACTTTTGACAGCTTTCTTATCTCGCTGCACCAGTAGTAGCCGTCATAGAACGGTAGCTTTATATCAAGAAGTACAAGCTGAGGGTCGAAAGCGGCAAACTCCGCAGTGATATTGTGAAAATCCTTTGCACACTCTACTTTATAATCCCAGCCCTCAAGGTGCTTTTTCAGCGTTTGGGCTATCGTGGGGTCGTCTTCAATGATGAAAATTCTGTACATAGTCAAATTTCTGCCATTCTTATAATAAGTTCGTTGAATCGCTTGGAAAACACGGGAGGAATGTTATGGGTCGGCTTTGTCCCATATCTCGTATCTGCAATTTTTATTCATAGCGGCAAGTCCTTTTACGCTGTCGTGTACTTCTGTCTGTTCCTTACTGCCTGCAAGGGCAATCATCGGGAAGTATGCGTTTTCAAAGCCGTTTATTGTTTCAAGCGTTATTCCGTTGTCAACGGAGCTTCTTACGGTTTCGATACGCACATTCTGCATCTGTGCGACAAATTCTTTTCTTTGCTCTTTGGGCAGTCCGTTCATAAATCCGATGAAACCGCATAATCGTTTGTTCTTGAATGACGCAAACTGCTTTTCGTTCATAGCCATGACCTTTGAGAGCATAGGCTCTTTCTTGATAAGCCACGGACTTACTATTATCGCAGAAGTAAAATACTGCGGATATTCCGCACACAGCTTAACGCTAAGCTGAGCGCCGAGCGAAAAGCCGACAAGCGTTACCTTTTTGCCGATGTCGGCTATGAAACTTGCAAGCTGTTTTACTGCTGTTTCGGTATCGAAAATCTCATCTGCGGCATCTCCGTAGCCCATGATATGCGGAATAATAAGATGATATTTTTCGGCAAGCGGATATTGCCTGCCGAAGCTGTGGACAAAGTTTGCCCCGTGCAGAAAGACGATCGTCTTATCGTTTTCTTTGCCGTATTCATAATAGTGCATACATTTCCCTCCGTGATTTTTCTTGTTGCTGTAATTATAGCACGGGTGAGTGGGATAGTCAAACAAAAAAGCCGTGCGGTTATGCACGGCTCGTGTTATATCAAATTATCCTATAACCTTCTTCGCAATATCGACCGTTTCCTTAGCGTCCTTTGCGTAGAAGTCTGCGCCTATCTTTTCGGCGTACTCGGGTGTAAGTACCGCACCGCCGACAACCACCTTTCAAGGAAGTCCGTTGTCACGGATAAGCTTTATGGTTTCTTCCATGGATTTGAGCGTAGTGGTCATAAGTGCGCTCAGTCCCACCAGCTTTACCTCGTGCTTTCTTGCGGCATCGACTACCGCCTGATACTCAACGTCCTTGCCGAGATCTATTACGGTGTAGCCGTAGTTTTCAAGCAGTACCTTTACTATGTTCTTGCCTATGTCGTGCACATCGCCCTTTACCGTTGCAAGCACTATCTTGCCCTTGCTCACCGTTTCAGAATTGTTCTTAGCAAGGTGTGCCTTGATAACATCAAAACAGCTCTGTGCAACGCCCGCCGATAAAATCAGCTGAGGGAGGAATATCTTTCCCTGTTCAAACAGAGTACCTGTCTTGTCAAGGGCAGGGATAAGCCGCTCGTTTATTATTACCATCGGGTCGGTGTCGATAAGCAACTGTTCGGTTATCTTCGCCGCTTCTGCTTTTAAACCGTTGTCGATGGCATATTCAAGCGTTACCTCGGAGGATTTCGGCTTTGCAACTGCCGTTGGGGTGTCACTGCCGTAAGCGGCAATGTATTCTACCGAGTTCACATCTATCGCCTTTAACAGCTTGAATGCTCTTACAGCGCCTGTCATAGACGCTACGTTGGGGTTTATAATCGGCAGATCAAGCCCGTTTTCAAGTGCCATCGTAAGAAAAATGTGGTTTAAAAGCTCACGGTTTGGCAGACCGAATGATATATTCGATACACCGAGTACCGTTCTCACTCCGAACCTTTCCTTTACCGCACGCACAGCCTTGAGCGTTTCGTTTACCGCAAGCTGTTCTGCGGACGCTGTAAGCGTAAGGCAGTCTATCGCTATATCCTCTTTCGGAATACCGATTTCCTCGCAACGCTTTATTATCTTTTCGGCAATGGCTACACGCTGTTCGGCTTTAGGCGGTATGCCGTCCTTGTCAAGCGTCAGACCTACTACTGCCGCACCGTATTTCTTTACGAGCGGAAGAACATTTTTAAGGCTCTCCTCCTCGCCGTTTACCGAGTTTACCATAGGCTTGCCGTTGTATACACGCAGTGCCGCTTCGAGTACCTCCGGAATGGTGCTGTCTATCTGGAGAGGTACGTTAGTAACGCCCTGAATGCTCTTGACAGCCTTTATCATCATCGCCTTTTCGTCAATGTCGGGAAGTCCTACGTTTACGTCAAGTATATCTGCTCCTGCGCCGACCTGCTCTATAGCCTGACCTAAGATATAGTCTATATCATCGTTTATAAGCGCCTGCTTGAACAGCTTTTTACCGGTAGGGTTGATACGCTCGCCGATTATCCTCGGCTGGCTTACCTCTACAACATTTGTACCGCTGCATATCGTGCAGACACGCTCTATCTTCTTAGGCTCGTACTTTCTGCCCTTTACCTTCTCGGCTGTACGGCGGATAAATTCGGGTGTTGTACCGCAGCAGCCGCCGATTATTCCTGCACCGAGATCAGCTATCTCAACGGCATAGTCGCTGAATTCTTCGGCATCTATAGAATATTCGCCTGTGGCAGGGTCGGGAAGACCTGCGTTCGGCATTACGATAACGGGTATCTTCGACTTTTCGCAAAGCGTTTTGATTATAGGCATAAGCTCCTTCGGACCGAGAGAACAGTTCACGCCGACTGCACTTACACCAAGTCCCTCGCACAGCAGTATTTCCGCTTCTGCGGGACAGCCTGTAAATGTACGTCCGTTTTCCTCAAAGGTCATACTGCATATAATAGGCATATCACAGTTTTCCTTTGCGGCAAGTATAGCGGCTTTAAGTTCGTATAAGTCGGTCATCGTTTCAAACAGAACAACGTCCGCACCTGCCTTATAGCCTGCAACTATCTCCTCCCTGAATATGTCGTAAGCCTCTTCGAATTTAAGGCTTCCCGTAGGCTCAAGGAGCTGTCCTATAGGACCTATGTCAAGAGCGCAGAAAACGTCCTTTCCGCTTTCCTTTATCGCTTCTTTACAGTTTATTATTCCTGCGGTGATAACTTCATCTACGCTTTTACCGCTGTGGCTTAGCTTGTAGGAATTTGCACCGAATGTATTTGCAGAAATTATATCCGCTCCTGCGTCTATATAGCTGCGGTGTATTTCCTTGAGCAGATCCTTTGCGGTAAGGTTTAAAAGCTCGGGGGTTTCGCCCGTCTTAAGTCCCTTAGCCTGCAGCTGAGTACCCATAGCACCGTCGAAAATCAGCAGTCCTCTTTGTTCAAGTAATGTTTTAATTTCCACAGTGACCTCCGCTTTTTCTGAATTTGCATCTGTCCTTCATATTACAGCTTTCACAGCCTCTTGTACTTTGGTCAACTTCGCCCTCCGACAGCCCTATAAATGCCGTTACCGATTTTGTAGGCACCATCATATTGCTGTTCATTACGGTAAGACCTATTCTTTTCTGAGCCTGCAGAAGCGTCAGTAAATCAAACTGTATATCAAGGGGCAGATCACCGTAGCCGGGAGAATATCTCCAGGTACGGCTGTTCGAGTGTACTTTTTCGAATATCTCTGTTTCAGCTCTGTTGCAGACCTGCTCTATTGCCGCACCTGCAAGGCTGTCAACGATAACTGCGCTTGCCATATCAGATACCTGCAGATGCCTTAAAAGCACGTCTACTCCTTGTCCGAGCGTGGCGCACATAAGCACTATCCTGTCGCAGTTCTTTAAATGAGCGGCGGCTGCATTGCCTTTAAGTATTATATTGCTGTCCGAAATTCTGACACCATCGTCCGTAAAGCTTATCGGGTATACGGCATAGAGGTATTTCGGGCTTGCGGCTTTCAGCAGCTGTTTCTCGCAGGAATCGAGCATTGCGAGCATCTGCTCGTTATCCGTGCCTTCCTTACAGCCAAGATAACGCAGAGCCTCGTTTCTGTCTATTGGCTGAAGTATCATAACAGATCCTTAATCCCGTTGTAGATGCGTGATGCGACAGCGGGGTTATTCATAGCGTAAAGGTGTATGCCCTGCACATCGTTTGAAATAAGGTCAACTATCTGGTCGATGGCATAAGCTATTCCTGCACTCCTCAGCGCCTCGGGGTCGTTCTCATACTTCTGCATCATCTTTACGAATTTTGAGGGCAGACTTGCGCCGCAGAGCGTTACCATACGCTCAATCTGCTTTTTGTTTGTAACGGGCATAATTCCTGCGGCGATAGGCACGTCTACGCCTGCGGCTCTTGCACGCTTTTCAAAATCATAATAGCAGGAATTGTCGAAGAAAAGCTGTGAAACAAGGTGAGAAGCACCTGCGTCAACCTTTATTTTCAGGTTTTTTATATCTTCCTCGGCACTTTCTGCGTCAACGTGGGTTTCGGGGTAGCACGCACCTGCAATATCGAAATTTCCCTTTGATGCTATATATGCCGTAAGGTCGCTTGCGTGGGGGAAATCGTTCTTCGGCTCTTCGTCGGGCTTGTTATCGCCTCTTAAGGCAAGAATGTTCTCTATTCCGTTTGCGGCGAAATCGTCAAGCATAAAATCAACATCGTCACGGGTGCTGTTTATGCAGGTAAGGTGCGCCATTGCTTCGATACCGTATTTTTCCTTTATATGCGATGCTATCTCGCAGGTGGAGCGGTTTGCACGGTTTCCGCCTGCGCCGTATGTCACGCTGATATATGCGGGATTTATTGCCGCAAGTCCCTCGATGGCATCATACACCGTTTCAATGGGGAAATTCTTGTTGGGAGGGAAAACCTCCAGCGAGAACACCGTTCTGCCGGGTGTGTATAAGTCTTTAATTTTCATCTTTTTGTTCCTTTATGTCACTCGTTGTCTTCTGCGAATGTTTATCTTACCGTACTGCCGTTGGGTGTATCTTTATCAAGGAATACGACCTGTACTTTTTCTCCTGCGTCACAGGCAAGGAGCATACCGTTGCTTTCTTCGCCGCAGAGCTTTGCGGGGGCAAGATTTGCAACGAATATAATTTTCTTTCCGATAAGCTCCTCGGGAGTGTAGTATTCGGCAATGCCCGATACTATCTGTCTGCCGCCTCTTGCATCGTCCACCTGAATTTTAAGCAGCTTCTTTGACTTCTTTATCTTTTCGCAGGCTGTAATCTCGCCTGTTCTGAGCTTGACCTTTGCAAAGTCATCTATAGAGATTATTCCTGCCTTGTCAAGATCCTCGTCCTCCTTGATTACGGTCTTGGGCTTCATAAGGCGTTCAAGTTCTGTAATCTCGCTCTTTATGTCGATTCTTGGGAAGAGAACTCTGCCCTTCTTTACCGTAACGTCTGCACGCAGAACGCCGAATGTGCCGAGCTTGTCGAAAGCGGTATCTTCTGCACCTGCGCCTATCTGCTCCCATACCTCAGGCATTGTAGCGGGCATAAAGGGGCTGAGCAGTGCCGAGCAGATACGAATAGTTTCAAGCAGGTTATAGAGTACGGTCGCAAGACGGGCGTTGTTGCTTTCGTCCTTTGCAAGTACCCACGGTGCTGTTTCGTCGATATACTTGTTGGCACGGGAGATTACCTTGAATATTTCCTCAAGCGCCTTTGAGTGCTGAGCCTGCTCGATAAGGGGAGTAACCGTATCGCACAGTGACTGAGCCATACCGATAAGCTGATCGTCAAGCTCGTCGGAAACTCTGTCTGTGGGCAGTGTTCCGCCGAAATACTTGTCAGCCATTGCTACTGTTCTTGAAACAAGGTTTCCGAGATCGTTTGCAAGGTCTGCGTTTATTCTTGTGAGCATAAGCTCATTTGTGAAGTTGCAGTCACTGCCGTAGGGCATATCACGCAGTATCTGATAACGTACAGCGTCAACGCCGTAACGCTCGCAAAGCACAAACGGGTCTACAACGTTGCCCTTTGATTTGCTCATCTTGTCGCCGTTGAAATTTATCCAGCCGTGACCGTAAAGGTGCTTGGGCAGGGGCAGATCAAGCATCATAAGGATTATAGGCCATACGATAGAGTGGAAACGTACAATTTCCTTTGCGGTCATATGCATATCTGCCGGCCAGTATTTTTCAAAATCGTTGTACTTTTCGTTGCCGTAGCCGAGCGCACTGATATAGTTTGAAAGTGCGTCTACCCATACATAAACAACGTGCTTGCTGTCAAAATCAACGGGTATGCCCCAGGTGAAGCTGGTTCTTGATACGCACAGATCCTCAAGGCCGGGCTTTATGAAGTTGTTTACCATTTCGTTTACACGGCTCTTAGGCTGTAAATAGTCGGTTTCGGTAAGGAACTTTTCAATCTTGTCGGCAAAATCGGAAAGGCGGAGGAAGTATGCCTCCTCGTTTGCTTCTTTTACCTCACGTCCGCAGTCGGGACACTTTCCGTCTACAAGCTGGCTCTCTGTCCAGAAGCTCTCGCACGGTGTGCAGTATTTTCCCTTGTAGGTGCCTTTATAGATGTAGCCTTTTTCGTACAGCTTCTTAAATATCTTCTGTACGGTTTCTATATGATAGTCGTCCGTTGTTCTGATGAAACGGTCATAGCTTATGTGCATTGTTTCCCAAAGACGCTTGAAGTTGGCTACTATCTCGTCAACGTATTCCTTGGGGGTAACGCCCTTTTCGGCGGCTTTAAGCTCTATCTTCTGACCGTGCTCGTCCGTGCCTGTAAGGAACATTACGTCATAGCCCTGCATTCTCTTGAAGCGTGCTATCGTGTCACACGCAACCGTTGTGTAACAGTGACCTATGTGGGGATTACCGGAGGGGTAATATATCGGTGTGGTTAAATAATATGTCTTTTTCATTTTATTTTCTCCTTGTTTTTAAGTGATATTCTGTCCGTGTTTTTTTACATTCGTGCAGTACCGCACATTCGGCACATATTGCACATTCGTGCATACACACCGTTCTTTGCGTTTTTAATTTTCAGGATCATAAGAATCAGTCCTTCCGAATGTAATTTATATGTTTATTATGGTACAGGTCATAAGTCCCTGTTGCCCATACATAAATTTTAGTATACCACTATTTAGCCGGTTTTGCAATAACGCAAAAATTTTTGATGTAATTTTTACATTTTGTCTAAAAAACCCTTGATTTTTTTCGGTTTTTCTAGTAAAATATATTTGGTGTATTATTTTCGGCCGTTTTATGCCTTTTTCCGAGACTTTTCACAGGCTGATTCAAAGATACAATTATAAGAGTAATTTCCGCATACAAGGCAGTTACAGGGTTATAGCCTTCGGCGGACACAGGAGCAAACCATTTTTAAGATAAAAGAGGTAAGAAAATGTCAAACAGATTATTTCAGGGCGTAGTTCATCAGATGAGAGATACTATCGGTCGTGTTATCGGTGTTATCGATGAAAACAGTACGATAGTCGCTTGCAGTGAGCTTTCCAGGATAGGAACAAACAGCGACTTCTTTACAATTGAGCTTGGTGACTCACATGATGTGTTCATCCGTGACGGCTATACATATAAGCCCTTCGGCGTTCATGTAAAGCCCGATTATGCGGTATTCATCGAAGGTACGGACGATCAGGCGGCAAAGTATGCGTCTATCCTTGCTATCTCACTGTCAAGCATCAAGCAGTACTATGACGAGAAATATGACAGAAACAACTTCGTGAAGAATATTATCCTTGATAACGTTCTTCCCGGCGATATAACGCTCAAGGCAAGAGAGCTTCACTTCAATGCGGATATAAGCCGTGTTGTATTCCTTATAAGCATCGTTTCCGCAAACGAGGTTTCGGCTTATGACGTAATACAGAACCTGTTCCCCGATAAGAACAAGGACTTCGTGTTCAATATCACAGAAACCGAAATCGTTCTTGTTAAGGAAATAAAGGCAGGCATAGACAACAAGGACCTCGAAAAACTCGCACGTTCCATCTCGGATACGCTTTCGGGCGAGTTCTTCACAAAGGTAAACGTAGGTATCGGTACTCCCGTTACAGGCATAAAGGACCTTGCCCGTTCCTTCAAGGAAGCACAGATAGCTATTGAGGTAGGTAAGGTGTTCGATACGGACAAGACTATCGTAAGCTACGATAACCTCGGTATCGCCCGTCTTATTTATCACCTGCCCACGACCCTGTGTGAAACATTCCTGAAGGAAGTTTTCAAGAAGGGCTCAATAGAGTCGCTTGACCACGAAACGTTATTCACGATACAGAGATTCTTCGAGAATAACCTCAACGTTTCCGAAACGTCAAGAAAGCTCTTTGTACACAGAAATACACTGGTTTACAGACTGGATAAGATAAAGAAACTCACAGGTCTTGATTTAAGAGAGTTCGATCACGCTATCATCTTCAAGATCGCTCTTATGGTCAAGAAATACCTTGCCGCAGATCCCGTCAAATTCTAAGGCGGCGGCAGTGCCGCTGACTGTTCCGACCTATTGAAATGTTGCGTTTATGCGTAACACGGTGAAACGGTCGGGTGTAAACGGCGGTGCAAAGCACAAAGCAAGGCGGCGGGTCGCCGCTGACTGTTCCGACCTTTAAAAAAGTAGCGTGTGTGCGTTACTTACGCTGACGGTCGGGAATAAACGTTGCGAAAAGCACTATGCTTAAAGTGCCGCAGACAGTTCCGACCTTTTGAAATGTTGCATTATTCGTAACACGCTGAAACGGTTGGGAATAAACGGCGGTGCGAGGCACAAAGCAAGGCGGCGGCAGTGCCGCAGACAATTCCGACCTTTTGAAATGTTGCGTTTATGTGTAACACGGTGAAACGGTCGGGAACAAACGTTGGCAAAAAGCACTATGCTTAAAGTGCCGCAGACTGTTCCGACCTTTAGAAACGTTATTTGTATTCGTAACGCAGTCAAACGGTCGGAAAATAATGTCAAATTTAATAATACCGAACTATTCAGACAGATACTTGATTGTGCTTGTCTGAATATTTGGTGTAAGAGTGTCATTGCAAAGCTGCGGATTATCGGCAATATCGGCCGGATATGAGGAGAGAAAAGTTGAATTACTCCACCATACTTTTGATCGTTGAAAAATAAGTGTCTGAAAAGTATTGTGGGTGCAGAAGGGGATAGCATTGTGATTCCCCCGGTTACGCCATAACCGGACTGCATCGCTGTGTGCCGTTATTGCACGGCAGGTATCAGGAAGGAATGGTAAAATGGTTGAATTAAAGAACGTTGACGTTCATTTCAAGGACGGAGGCGGAGTTGACGCTCTTAACGGTGTCAATCTCAGAATAGAGGACGGCGAGTTTGTATTTATAGTCGGTGACAGCGGTGCCGGAAAATCGACATTGCTCAAACTGCTGACAAGAGAGATAGCGCCGACATCGGGCAGGGTATTCGTAAACGGATATAATCTTGCCAAGATAAAGAATAAGAAGATTCCGTATTTCAGACGTTCCATAGGAATGATATTTCAGGATTTCCGTCTGATACCGGATCTGAATGTTTATGACAATGTGGCTTTTGTACTGCGTGTTACAAACAAATCCAAAAAGACGATAAGACATAGGGTGCCTTATGTTCTGAATCTGGTCAAGCTGGCAGACAGGGCAAAATCCTATCCTGAGAAGCTGTCGGGCGGTGAAAAGCAGAGAGTTGCGATAGCCAGAGCCTTTGCGAGCGATCCTAAGCTTATCATAGCAGACGAGCCTACGGCAAACATCGACCCCGCTTTATCCTATGATATAGTAAAGCTGCTCAAGGAGATAAACAAGTGCGGTACTACCGTAATAATGGTTACTCACGAGCATAGCCTTGTCGAATATTTCGGCGGAAGAATCGTCAGCCTGAAAAACGGCGAAGTTATTTTCGACGAATATGTGGAAGGTGAGGCGCAGGATGAATAATTTAAGCTACTTGATAAAGCAGGGCATAAGATCGGTATGGAAGAACCGCTTCATGTCATTTGCCAGCCTTTGCATTATGACTGTCAGCCTTATTCTGGTCGGAATGTCGGCTATAGTGATGCTTGATTGCGGAATAATACTCGACAACGTTTCGGACAAGAACGAGATAAGCGTTTATCTTAATGATGACGCAGATATAAAGCATATAGGCGAGGTGCTTAAAAGCAACACGCTGACGGAGAAGGTGGATTTCATTTCCGCCGAAGAAGGACTCAAGAAGATGGTCGAGCAGTACAGCGAGCAGAAGGAGCTGTTTGAGAATCTTCCGTATAATCCCGTTCCGGCGACCTATATGGTAACTATAAACGACCTTGATAAGATAAGCACTGCCGTTCAGCAGTTCAAGGCGATAGACGGCGTTTACAAGGTGAATGCGCCCATGGATTTCGCCGGATTTATCAAGGACCTGAGAACGACGTTTACAATTATCGGAATAGTGCTTATAGTGGCACTCGGTACGGTAAGTGTTATAATAATTTCGAATACAACAAGGCTCAGCGTTTTCTCAAGACGCAAGGAAATAGCGATAATGAGAATAGTCGGAGCGACAAATTCCTTTATAAAGACACCGTTTTTTGTGGAGGGATTGTTCATCGGACTTCTTTCGGGACTGCTTTCGTGGTTTGTGACAAAACTCGTTTATGAGAATCTGTACAATCTGTTTACGCAGAACCTCGGAATGTGGAATGCGCTCGGAATGGGCGACATACTGCAGTTCTCGGAAATCGGCTGGTACGTACTGGCGGCTTGCTGCGGTGCGGGCGCACTGCTCGGAGCTATCGGCACGGTACTCAGCACAGGCAAATACCTTAAGGTATAACGGCGAAAGGATATAAGATGAAGCTGAAAAAAATTCTGCACTTTCTGACCTCATTCGTCACAATATTTGCATTGACATCGGGTATAATCATAACGTATGCTCCGGCAGGTGCGGAGGATCTTACTGTCGATGATATAAAGGACAGAATAGAGCAGATAAAACAGGACAACGCTCAAAGACGTGATGAAATTGACCGTATCGAAGGCGATATAACCGATAAGCAGGAAAACCTCGACAAAGCCGCCAATCTGCTGAACGAGCAGAAGGAACTTGTTGACTACTACTACAATCTTGTTTATTACAAAAATCAGGATATAAGCACTCTGCAGGGCAACATAGACACGCTCACAGACGAGATAGCGCAAAAGGACGAGGCTATAGCAAAAGCCGAGGCCGACATTGCCGAACTTGACAAGGAGAACAAGCAGAACCTTGAAAAGTTTGCGCAGATAGTACGAACAATGTACACGACCGGCTCTGCCGATATGTTCGGGGTACTGGCTGGCTCTGCCGATTTCTACGACCTTATGATAAGCAGTGAGGTCGTTGGAAAGATAAGCGAGCAGAACCTTCAGTTTATGAACGAACTTACCGCAGATATGAAGAAGCTGGATTCGGACAAGAAGCTGCTTGAAACCGACAAGAAGGATCTTGAGGGCAAGAAGACCGAGCTTGATACGCAAATGACAAAGCTGCTCAGTGAAAAGGAGGAGCTTGACGGTCTTGTAACGGATGCCGAGAGCGAAAAAAGCACATACGAGTCAGATTACAACAAGTATTCGGCGGCAGTAAGCGAGCTTGAGGATCAGAAGAGCAATCTGCAGTATCTGATAAACGTAAGCGAGGCTGATATTGAAGCGTATGAAGAACAGATAAAAGAAATCATAAAGCAGCAGACCAATCCCGACAAGGCATATCAGGAGGGCGAGTGGTACTGGCCTGTTCCGGGACGCTCGTACATATCCTGTAACTTTGGCTGGGATGCTGATTTCGGCAGATGGCATAAAGGCGTTGATATAGGCGATGGCGGTATTTACGGCGACAGCGTTCTTGCCTCAAAGGCGGGCACTGTAATAGTTGCAGAAACAAGCTACATACCCGGCTACAGCTACGGAATGTATGTCGTTGTCGATCACGGCGGCGGATATACCACGACCTACGCACATCTCAGTGATGTGTATGTATATGTCGGTCAGGAGGTAGCACAGGGCGAATCGCTCGGTGCTGTCGGCAGTACGGGATATTCGACAGGTCCTCATCTCCACTTCGAGATAAGACTTAACGGCGAACCCGAAAATCCGTTCAATTATGTTACTATGGCATAAACGGCATAAAGGAATTACAGACAAACGAACAAGGAAAGGGTGAATCCCGAATGAATAAAAAAGTATCGCTTGGTGTTATGATAAGTCTTATAGCCGTAGCGTGCGCTATTACATTTGTACTGACTATGACGGTATCGCTGAATATGTACAACTCAATGGTAGCGGGTATACAGGAACGGGAAACCATCAACGCAAAGATAAAGGAAATAGATACATTTGTCCGCAGTTCGTCGATATATAAGCCTAACGAAAACACTCTGATAACGGGTATCGCAAACGGCTATATCAGCGGAACGAGCGACAAATACGCAAAATATTACACGGCAGATGAGTATTACAAGCTGCAACAGCTACAAAGCGGCGTGATTATCGGAACGGGAATCGAAACCGTTGTAAATGGCGATTATCTTGAGGTCACGAACGTTTATGAAGGCTCATCGGCTGAGGTCGAAGAAATAACCAAGGGCTGTACTATAACGGCGGTCGGCGGAAAGAGCATACTTGAGATAGGTGCCGAGCAGGCGCAGGCTCAGCTTGACGGCGAGGAGGGCACAAAGCTCTCGGTTACTTACAGCACCCCCGACGGTGTTGAAAAGACGGTAACTCTTGTAAGGCAGAGCATAAAGCTGACATCTGTAAAGGGTACGCTTATAGACGGTTATGCCTATATCAAGATATACACCTTCAACGAAACCACAGACGAACGTTTCATACAGCTTATAGACGAGTATGAGGCACAGTCGGTTCTCGGATATGTATTCGATGTGAGAGATGTGTCCGACGGTATCACAGAACCTGTGAGGGCAATGCTGAACCGTGTGCTTCCGAAGGCACAGATAGCAATTCAGGTCGATGCAAACGGCAGGGATACGAGCTTTATAGAAACAGACGGGAATCAGTTTGTAAGTAAACCCGTAACGGTGCTTACAAACGGAAACACCGCTTGCCTTGCAGAGATATTTGCAATAGGTCTGCGTGACTTCGCAAAGGCGTCTGTAGTCGGATCGTCAACAGCGGGAAAGTCACAGCTTCAGACAACGCAAAGCTTCAAGGACGGAAGTGCGGTTTCAATTTCTACCGCAAATATAGTGCCTGTTGAATCCGATGATTTTGAAGATACAGGAATAAAGCCCGACTACACGGTTGATATTACCGCACAGCAGGCAGAACAGATAAGGTTTGCAGACAAGAAAAGCGACGTGCAGCTTCAGAAAGCACTTGAGATAGTGGCTACAGAATAAGGATATTAATGGCGGAAAACTCCGCCCGCATCATATAAAAATAATTATGGAGGTCATTTACAATGGCAACACAGACAACTTTAACATCGCAAGGTCTTAAGGATCTCGAAGAAAGACTAGAACACTTAAAATCGGTCACAAGAAAAGAAATAGCTGAAAAAATCAAGGTAGCTCTTTCATTCGGTGACTTATCCGAGAACTCGGAGTACGATGAAGCTAAAAACGAACAGGGTATCGTTGAGGCCGAAATTGCAGAGATTGAAGCTACTCTCAAAAACGCAAAGGTAGTTGACGAGGACGAACTTTCTACAGAGCACGTTAACATCGGTAACACGGTAGTTATCGAGGACGAGAGCGGAAAGAAAATCAAGTTCTTCTTAGTAGGTTCAAAGGAAGTTGATATGAAGGCTATGAAGATTTCCGACGAGTCACCTATCGGCAAGGCGTGCATTGGCAGAAAACTCGGTGAGGAAGTATCGGTTGAAGCTCCCGCAGGAGTAAAGAAGTACAAGATAGTAGAAATAGACAAGTAAACTGAGAGGAAACAAAAAATAATGGAAAACAACAACGCAGAGCAGGTTGAGCTTACCGAAGAAGAACTTCTGGCACAGCTTGACGAACAGCACCGCATAAGAATAGAAAAGCTGAACGATTTAAAGGCAAACGGCAAGAATCCTTATGAGATCACAAAGTTTGATTTCACTCACAAGGCTCAGCAGATAAGAGATAACTTTGAGGAACTTGAAGAAAAGGATGTAATGATTGCCGGCCGTATCACAAGCTGGCGTGATATGGGTAAGGCCAACTTTATTGATATCCGTGACGACAGCGGAAGAATGCAGGTTTATGTCCGCATTGACGATATAGGCGAGGATAACTTCAAGGAATTCAAGAAGTGGGATCTCGGTGATATTGTAGGCGTGAGCGGTTTTGTATTCAAGACAAGACGAGGAGAGATAAGCGTACACGCAAAGTCGATAAAACTCCTTTCAAAGTCGCTCCTGCCCCTGCCTGAAAAGTGGCACGGACTTAAGGACAAGGAAGAGCGTTACAGAAAGCGTTATCTTGACCTTATCGCAAACCCCGAGATAAAGGATACCTTTGTCAAGCGTTCAATGATACTGCGTGAGATACGCAGCTTCCTTGACAGCAAGGGTTATCTTGAGGTTGACACACCCGTACTGCACACACTTGAAATAGGTGCGGCTGCAAGACCCTTCGTAACACACCACAACGCTCTTGATATTGATATGTATCTGCGTATCGAAACGGAACTTTACTTAAAGCGTCTTATCGTAGGCGGATTTGACAGGGTATATGAAGTAGGCCGTATCTTCAGAAACGAGGGTATGGACGCAACTCACAACCCCGAATTTACATCTATCGAAATGTATCAGGCATACACAGACTACTACGGTATGATGGATCTGATAGAAGAAATGTACCGCACAGTAGCACTCAAGGTTTGCGGCACGGATACAGTTCCTTATCAAGGTAATGAAATCGAAATCGGCAAGCCCTGGAAGCGTATGACTATGAAGGAAGCCGTAAAGGAATACACGGGTCTTGACTATGACAGCTGGACAAGTGATGCCGACGCAGTGGCTCAGGCTAAGACAAAGCACGCAGAGATTGCCG
>ULKZ01049629.1_pt1 | contig 17745 bp, 13 predicted proteins | sample 1951231 | NCBI WGS metagenome assembly ULKZ01 (sample SAMEA4835508, study PRJEB28245) | human gut metagenome | biome: gut microbiome; material: fecal sample | place: Denmark | collected 2008
ATAACCCTTGTCGGCTGTGTCAGCTATGTTGACCTGTCCGACAGGGCGATAGTGCAGGCGATAGGGATAGACTATCTTCCTGACAAAAAGGTATATCGTATAAGTATGCAGTATTTCAATCAATCGAGCGAGGGCGGACAGAATCAGATAGACAAGACGCAGGACAATGTGCTGAAAAGCGTAGGGGAGGGCGAAAGCATATTTGCGGCGGCGAAAAACGCTTCGATGCTGACGGGAAAGGATCTTCTGCTGAGCGAAAACAGGCTGATAATCATCGGAAAAGAACTGAGGAAGTATAAGCTGTGCGACACGCTTGAATTCTTCGTTGGCAATTACCATTCGCATCCGCAGGCATATGTTGCCGCCGCAGAGGATACGGCAGAGGAACTGCTCGATATACGCTTCAAGGAAGGCTCGACCTCTTCGCAGAGATTGGCGAACCTTATACACAACGCATCGGTCGAAAGCAGGAACAAAAGCACATATACCTATCAGGTGATGACTATGCTATGCACATCTACGGAAAGTGCATTTCTTCCGCTGCTCAGAATCGCAACACTAAAGACAGATGTAACTATTCCGAAGGAAACCGGAGGCGGTAAGGGCAACGGAGGCGGAGAAGAACAGAGCGAGGACGGAGAAAAGACGATAATACTTGATGGCGGAGTGGTTTTCAAGGGCGGTAAAGAGCTTTGCAGAGTTGACGATGATGGGGCAATGGCTATATTCTTTATGAATGATATGCCTTCGGAATATTCGTTTACCGTGCCTTTGGGACAAAACGCAAAGCCGAGTGTTATGCTTATTGGGGTTACAAGGAGTATAAAAGCTACAGAATATAACGGTAAGGTGAAATTTGATGTATCATTCAGCGCATCGGGAAAGATAGGGTCGAAGGGCGGAATAAAGGAAGATGATAAAAAAGCCGCCGAAAAGGTAGCCGAGCCTGCTGAAAGGGAGCTGAAGCGGAAAATAGAAAGCTCGGTGATACCGATTGCAGAAAAAGGCTGTGATGTGTTCGGGCTTGAAAATACGCTAAGAAGGTGCTGTAACAGATTTTACAGAGAGAATAAGGACAGGGTAGGGGAAATAATAGCGGAAAGTGAAATTGAGGTCAATGTGAATATTGATATTTTTTCGCAGGGGATAGGCGGTGCGTGACGGGTGACAGAAAAGCTCCCTCACTGTTTGTGAGGGAGCCGGACTGTATATCACTTACTTCAGGAGAAATCTTGTTAGTTAAATCAGAAGATTGCTACAACTGCACCGTTGTACTTTTCATTGATGAAGTTCTTTACATCGTCTGACTTGAGAGCCTTTATAAGAGCCTGAATCTTGGGGAGGTTTTCGTTACCGCTCTTTACAGCTACAATGTTTGCATAGGTCTGAGCCGCATCGCCTGAAGCGTCTTCAACTGCGAGAGCCTTGCTTATGTCAAGACCTGCGGCAAGAGCATAGTTACCGTTGATAACTGCTAAAGAACCTGTGTCGCTGTTTGCAAACTGAGCGGCAACCGTATCAGCCTGTACCGTTGTTATCTTGTAGCCGTGGTCGTCCTTTATGTCAAGCGTTGTAACGCCGTCCTTGGCATTTGCACCCTCGGGAAGCTCGATAAGACCTTCCTGCTGTAAGAGAAGAAGCGCTCTTGTTTCGTTGCTGTCATCGGCAGGGATTATAATCGATGCGCCTTCCTTGACATCTGCCAGCTTTTCAACGCCGTTGCCGTAAAGGCCGAACGGCTCATAGTGAATGAGTGCGGCGGGAACTATGTCTGTTCCGTTCTTCTCGTTGTAGTTGTTGAGGTAGGGCGTGTGCTGATGGTAGTTTGCGTCAAGCTCTCCGCTTGCAACTGCGTTGTTGGGCAGTACATAATCATCGTAAATGGTGATCTGAAGATCGTAGCCTTCCTTAGCGAGCTTGTCCTTTACAAATTCGAGTATCTCGCCGTGAGGTGTAGCTGTTGCACCGATCTTGATAACGTTGTCTGTGTCTGCTGTGCTTTCAGCTGAGCTTTCTGCGGCGCTTGATGCTGTCGAAGAAGCATCGTTTGATGAAGCTGTCGAGCTTGTGCCGTTTGAACTGCACGCTGTGAGCGTTACACCTGCAAGAGCCGCTGTAAGTATTAATGATAAAATCTTTTTCATGTCAATTCTCCGTTTCTGCGGTTTTACCGCCTGTCAATGTTGTATTTTGTTTATCTTTCTTTGTTCTGCACCGTTAGTTTACGGGTTTTATCTCTTTATATACAACATTGGCACATTCGTCCGAAACGGAAATTCTGTCGCAACAGCTTTATGAAAAGCAGTGACATATTATATCTCTCCTTACTTGTTTATACGTTTGTCTGCCTTGCGTGCTATCAGCATACCAAGCTCCTGAATAAGCTGTACTATGATAACCGTGAGCAGAACGCATATCCACACAATATCGTTATTGAAACGCTGATAACCGAATGAGATAGCTATCATACCAAGTCCGCCGCCGCCAATCGTTCCTGCCATTGCCGAGTAGCCGAGAATAGTTACAAGTGAAATGACTGCGCCGACCATGAGTGCGGGCTTTGCTTCGGGGATAAGCACCTTGTATATTATCTTGAGTGTTGAGCTGCCCATTGCCTGAGCCGCTTCAATAACGCCTTTGTCAACCTCTTTGAAAGAGGATTCTGTCATTCTTGCCACATAAGGTATAGCCGCTATAACGAGCATTACTATCATCGCCTTATTGCCAAGACTTGTTCCGACAATAAACTTTGCCGCCGGTAAGCAGGCAACCATCAGGATGATGAACGGGATACTGCGGAAAATATTAACTAAAATACCGATTATTTTGTTGAGCCACGGGATAGGGTGGATTCCGTCCTTATCCGTCACTGTAAGCAGTACGCCTATCGGAAGTCCGAAAACGTAAGCTACGAATGACGAGATGAACGTTAGGTATATCGTTTCCCATATACCCTGTAAAAGTACGCCTTTATCCCACAGCTGTATAAGATCGCCTGACATTTTTCTTCCCCCTTACACCTGTGAATAGGTAACATTGTTGGCTTTAAGATATGCTGTTATTTTTTCTGCCGATGTATCATCATCGGGCAGCTGTACCAGAATCTGACCGTATGCCTTGCCGTCAATGTCCTTTGTATCTGCGTGAAGAATATTGACGGGAGTGCTGCATTTTAATATCATATCGGATAACAGCGACTTTGAAGAATTTTCACCGTTGTAGATAATTCTTATCTTCTTTCCGTGTTCGCTTGTTACCGGAAGCTCGCCCTGCGGCATTATGAGCTTTTTGGCAATATCCGACTTGGGATTTGCGAATACCGTTCTTACATCGCCTATCTCTGCGACTGTGCTGTTATCAAGCACTGCGACCCTGTCGCATATACTGTCTATTACCTTCATCTCGTGAGTTATCACTATTATGGTAACTCCGAGTGTGCGGTTGATTTTCTTAAGAAGCTCAAGCACCGACCTTGTTGTGTCGGGGTCAAGTGCGCTTGTTGCCTCGTCACACAGAAGATAGTGCGTTTTTGCGGCAAGCGCTCTTGCTATTGCTACTCTCTGCTTCTGTCCTCCCGAAAGCTGTGACGGATACGCCTTTGCTTTATCGGAAAGTCCTACAAGCTCGAGCAGGCTTTCAGCTCTTTTTACGGCGTCTGCCTTTTTCATACCTGCGATTTCAAGCGGATAGCAAATGTTCTTTATTACGTTTCGCTGTGCGAGAAGATTAAAGCCCTGAAACACCATTCCGATGTTTTGTCTTGTTTTAAGAAGCTCTTTTGTTTTGAGGCTTCCAAGCTCTTTGCCGTCTATTATTACCTGTCCCGAGGTCGGGCGCTCAAGGTAATTTATACAGCGGACGAGTGTGCTTTTGCCGGCTCCCGAAAGTCCGATGATGCCGAATATCTCTCCGTCGTTTATTGTTATGTTGATGTCTTTTATCGCAGTAACGCTGCCTTTTGAGGTGCGGTACGTCTTTTCAAGGTTTTTAAGCTCTATCATATATCCTCCCATAAAAATAACGGACGTTTATTTTACGTCCGTGCGTTTGAATATCCGACAGGCTCAGACTTTCTTTCGGGACAGACGTATTATATTATTTGCACACATTCGCATTTTATTGTTTGCGGTTGTCGGTTTCATCCGGTCAGCCCCTTTCGTTTTCGTTGTTATGAGTATAACATACTAAACCTATGTTGTCAATAGGTTTAGTGGATTTAGCTTGTCGAAAATAATTACACAATCCTTATCACTTTTGTAGGTTTTGTATAAACGAGGCTGAAATAAATATTACGGTAATTATTGACTTTTAAGAAGAGGTGTGTTGTAATTGAGTAAACTCAAGACTAAACTGTTGATTATAATGATGAGGGCGATAAGGAGGATACAAATTGAAGGGATTACAGCCAAAGGGCATAGCAAGACGAAACAAGATGCTGCTTGCGGCTATTCAGCTATTTTTAGATCAGGGGTACGAAAAGACGACCACTGCACAGATAGCAAGAGCGGCAGGAATGTCACCGACATCGTTCTTTGCGGCATTTGAAAATAAGGAAGCGTTGCTTCTGACGCTGACACAGATCATGTTTGAAAATCAGTTTGCAAAGGCGAGGGCATTTGCAAAGGATATGGAGCCGCTCATGGTGTATTGCCTTGAAACGTCATTGCAGATATATATAACCGAGCTGTCCGAGCCGCTGAGGGAGATATATGTAATGGCATATACCTTGCCAAGCACTACGGAATATATTTTAAAAAGTACGGCTGTGCAGATAAAGGCTATATTCTCGCCGTTTATGCCGGATGCGGAGGATAAGGATTTCTACGAGATGGATATAGCGTCGGGAAGTATAATGCGTGGCTTTATGGCGAGGAAGTGTGATATGTACTTCACGGTGCAGAAGAAGATAAGCCGTTTTCTTGAGTGCTGTCTTAAGCTGTATGATGTGCCTAAGGAAAAACGTGCGAGCCTTATAGAAGCGGTACTTGCGTTTGATCTGCACTCGGTAGCAAAAAGACTTATAGATGAGATAATCGCAAAAGCGGAAACGGGGCTTGAAAAAGCAATCGAAAGTTCAATAAACGAAAAAAGCCAAAACGGATAATTACGGAGGTGGGTTATGTTCAAAAAGATGAAAACAAGGAAAAGTCTGGCGGCGTTAATAACGCTTATTACGCTGTTTGCGTTTTCAAGCGTGATGACGGTTATGACGGCGGCACAGGAAGCGTCGCTTGTATCCGCAACGCTTACTACGGACAAGGAGAGTTATGAAGAGGGGGAAAACGTTAATATTGCTCTTACGGTGAAGAACGGCAATATTTACGGGATTGATAAGGTAAAGTCTGAAATCGGATTGCCGGACGGACTTACACTGAAGAAGGGCAAGCTTACCGACGGTGAATATACACTTGCGGCAGGACAGAGCAGGTCAAATGAGATAACGGCTTATATAGAGAAAGCCTCAAGGCCCGGCGATACTACCGACCCTGTAAATCCCGGCAATCCCGAAACGGACGGTTCTCTGTGTCCGCTGTGGCTGACGCTGAGCATTTTATCGGGAGGTACGCTTGCGGTTCTCGGTATTAAAAAGAAGTGCGGCAAGAAGATATTGTCACTGTTCTTATGCACTGTAATCTCGCTGACAGCACTTCCGACAGATGTATTTGCAGACGAGGTCATAATGCCGAGTGCAAGCGGAAGTGTTACGGCAATCAAGGAGATAACCGTAAACGGTGCTAAAAAGACAATAACCGCAGAGGTTACATATAACGAGAATAAGCCATCGGAAGAAGATGAGGTCACAGTGACCTTTGATGCGGGTGACGGTACGCCCGTAGCGCCGATAACTGTTAAAAAGGGTGAAACGATAAGCAGACTTCCCGAATCATTCGGTGCGGGCAAGGCGTTTATGGGCTGGTTTACCGATACGGCATTAACAAATGAGCTGTTTACCAATACTCCGATAAACGAGGATATGACCGTATATGCCTCGTTTGTGGAATCTGCCGATGATTTCCAATCAGGCGTGAGAACCACCTACTATGTGGAGGACTGTGCGGAATATCAGCCGATCACGCTTATATGTGACGAAGAAATAACGGCAGATAATGTATGGGAGTATATCACCTTATTTGCGTATACGGGTGATACTCCGGAAAATTTCGTTGTAACATCAAACGAGAAGGATGAATATACACTCGTTCCTGAAACCGCATACACAGCCGGCTGTATGTACCGTATGACAGCAGGCGAGGGAGTTACATTCAAGGGCCTTGACGATACGGTAAACGAGTATACATTCAAGATATACAAAGAGCAGACTAATATAATCGAGGTCAGGGACAATATCAAGTATCTCGACAAAGCCAAGCTGTTCGCTACGGATAAAACCGATGAGTATATGGTTCAGGCGGATTATTTTGAAGAAAATTCTCTTGCTGTGGGCGATGTGCTTTGCATTGACAACGGCACGAAGAATTTTACCGAAGACTGCCTGTTTGTAAAAATTACAGATACAATAAAGGACAGAAACATTTACTACATTCAGACAGCCGATTGCGAAGCGGAAGATGTTTATGACAATGTTGATGTTTATTTTGTCGAGCCTGCAAAAAACAAGTTCCTTGAGGAGCAGATCGACACCGAGGCGATAGCGGAAGAAGTAAAGAACAGCGAGGGCGTACAGCAGCTGAACCTTGTGCTTGCGGCACTGCTTGCCGAGGATGAAACCGTAAACGAGATAATGGAGGGCGAGCCGCTTGTTACCGATACAGTAACCGCCACTGCTTATGCCGCTTCGGACGATGACAGATTAAAGGATTTCTCGGACTATTCACGTCCTAAAGAGGATACGCTCAAGAGCATCGCCGCAAGTCTTGCTATCGGTCTTTCCGTATCCGTAAAGGTCGGTGAAGCAGAAAATGATAACTTTACTACCGTTAATCCGGATTACTGGTCGGTCATTACATTCGAGTTGAATTATAAGACTACCATTAAGAAAAAACTCAAGGTAGATGCAACATTTACAGTAAGCGAATATCTTAATGTTTCATTCCAGGGCTATAATTCATTCGAATTCAAGTGGTTTGAGCTGCCTGAGCTTGAATTCAACTATGCGGCTAATATCTATACGCAGACGGATATTGAACTTAAAGTTCTTGTCTGCTCGGTAGGCGCAAACAGCTACAGGAATATCACGAGCGAAGTCGCAAAGATGCTTGGCAGTGATGAGAAGAACGATACCGCAGGTCTTGTAAAGGATGTCAAGGATATGCTTAACAAGAAGGGCGGAGAGATAGAAATATGCCGTATACCGTTCTTCACGGCATTTAAACCGCTGTCGCTGTTCCAGCTTAACTTTGAACTTAGCCTTGTTGTAAAGATGAATTTCGCAGGCGGTATAGGAAGTAAGTTCTCGATACTTGACGCAACGCAGGTAGGTACGCACGGCAACTCAAAGGATAAAGAGTTCAGTATGTACAAAAACAAGCTTATCGAGGGCGACAGATACAGCTTTGATCTTACGGTATTCGGATATGTCGGCGTCAAGATGGGCGTTTCCGGACAGCTTACCGTATCGTTCACAGGTTTAAGACGACTGGGCGAGGTCGGCGTCGAGGTTCAGGTAGGCGCATATCTCGATATATACGGTCTGGCAAAATATCACGTTGTCAAACCGGATCACCGATACAGCACGGTATACCGGACGCTGACTGGCGGATTTTATCTTGAAGCGGGAATTTATCTCGAGGTAAATCTTGTCGCGGAATCAAAGGTATTCAAATTGCGGCTTGAAGCACCGCTGATACCCGAAATCAAGTGGCCGCTGTTCTCAATGGGCGACAAGGATCTTGTTATATGCCTTAACGATATCACAACTCCGATATTATTCAGCTCAAACGGCACTTACTGGGGAGAGATCAACGTGAATGATCTTCCGGCAGTGTCCGCACAGACGCTTGATATTACAACAGGCGTGATAAATTACAATGCGTCTGTACCGTGGAGCAAGCTGTCGATGAATGTTTCGGGCGAAGACTTCAGAATGCTCTATGACAGGAGAGGAAGATTTATCCGTTACGAGCAGCCATACAGTATGTCAGGCTTCTACAAGAACAGTACAGCCGAAGGTGTCGCTCAGATACACTATACAGGCACGTCACTTCAGTTCACAAAGACCGCCGACCCCGAAATGAGCCTTACAAAGTCGGTAAAGGTCATCTGGTACGATGAGTCGAGAGTTAAGGAAGAGGACGTAGGCAAGATATTCACTGTCAATTTCTACAGAGAGGTTGACGGAGTTAAAACTCTTGTTGAAACAAGAAAAGTACCTGCGGGCAGTCTTGCAGGCTCTTACAATACAAATAACGCTCCCGATAGCTGGAAGTACATTGACTGCGAGTGGAAGGACCAAGACCCGTACTTCATAGCCGTTGACCACGACAACTACGAAATAGTATACACTGCAACAAGAGCGCAGACTCTTATGGAGATGGAATACTATGATACCGTAAACAAAGAGTGGGTAGTAGAACTGTGGGCAGTGAATGCCGGCGATGTTCTTAAAGTACCCGATAACTCCAGTGACGAGTATATGAAGCTGACCTCATGGCACGCAACCTACGGAATACCGTTCGGTTTTGAAAAGATGTATAAGTATGCCGGTGATAAGCTCAGAGCGATAGACTCCGGATGCCGCAAGGATTACTATACAAGCGGTCAGCCTACAGACAAACCGCTTTACAAGGTTACAGGCAACACCCAGAGAGCGGCTTCCGAAAACTTCTATTTCAATCATCACAACGACTATCAGAACGTTGCACTCCACTTCAGCGCAAATTACGACAGAGCGCTGATGAACGTAACGTACAATTATTATGATTATAACGGCAATAAGAAGTCTACAACCGTAAAGACACCTTACGGCACAAGACCGGAATTTTTCCTGTCCAGCTGGCCTTACGGTAAGAAATTCATAGGCTACAGTCCTGACGGCGGCAAAACCGTATACGACGCTGATACCGTATATTCGGAGAATTTGCCTTATGTATATGAGGATGTAACATATGATGCGGTTTATGAAGCCGGAATATTCGATGTTGAGATTCAGTATTATGATGATGTTGCCCGTGAATTCAAGACATATAAGACACTGAAAATAGAGGGCGGCTCAAAGGTACCTCAGTCGGTATTTGACGAGGCGTGGAGCAAGAGCAACTGGCAGGAGGGTACAACGATACAGTTCATCGACTGGAGCGATGTATACCTGAGTGAAGAATACGGCGATGCTTACCTCAACGAGTTTATACCCGACAAGACGCTCATTTACAAGAGTATTATACTCCGTCCGAGATTCAGACGTAATGTTACAATTAAGCTGGACGCAGGTGACGGCAGACTGATATTTGAAGAAAGCAAAGAGTTCAAGAGCTACAGCCAGGATAACTACGAGGTAGAAATTTCACGTTGGGCAACCAAGGATGCCGACAAGTACAACGATTATCAGCCTACAGGCTGGAAGAACAGCACTACAGGCGAGATATATGCCTTAGGTCAGACGGTTAAGCTCGATTATTCGACAACGCTGACAGCAATCTATCAAGCTACGCCCAAGACCTATACGGTAAATGTATCCACACCGTACGGTGCACTTCTGAACGGAGAAAAGACCGATAAATTCAGCGGCGGATATGATGATTATCTCGCATTCGTTGAAAAGTACAACAATTATACTCCTGCCGATGTCGAGGGTGAGGGATATACTCTCGTGTTCAAGGGCTCATCAAGCAAAGCGTCCGAGGACGGTCTGACGCTTGATATAGTCTTCGGCAACTGGCAGAAGAATGTTCACAAGCACACATTAATACTTTACGCAAACGGCGGTAAGCTGACAGGAAGCGATGAACGCACAGCGGATTACGGTACTCAGATCAAGCTGTCCGATATGGCGACTGCGTCAAAGACAGACGACCTGAGAGATTATATCTTTAGCGGCTGGAAGGACGAGGACGGAAATATCTACGGTGCTGACGATATAATAACGCTGACAAAGGATACGACATTGACAGCAGTATGGAAAAACGGCGCATACAAGGAATACACGATAACCTTTGTCCTCGATAGTAAGACGATAAAAAGAGTGACTTATCACTATGGCGACGCTCTCCCGACATTCGGCGCACCCGAAGAAGCTGACGGATATATCTTCGGCGGCTGGTCGTGGTTCGGCACTGAGGGCGCATTATCAGGACAGCCCGACACGATGCCTGCATCAACGCTTACTGCAATAGGTACAACCACAAAGTGCTATATATCTTACGAATTTGACGGTACGGTATACGGCACAAAGGAGGTCGGCAAGATAGGCGATACGATAACCCTTATCGCAAAGCCGACAAAGAATTATTACGATGTGACAGAATGGTCTGCAGACGGTATCACTGTAACAGACGGCAAGTTTGTAATGCCTGCTCACGATGTTACATTCAAGGCGACCTCATCGCCTAAGTTCTATAATGTCAATATGACGGTTGACGGAAGCGCAAGCTCCGACAGCCCGATGAAAGCACAGTATATGAGTACGGTAACGCTTCCCGAACCTCCCAAAAAGAGCGGCTATACTTACTACTGGCAGTCCGATGATGTTGCTATTTATGAGGAAAGCGGCAAATACAAGTTTACAATGCCTCATAACGATGTAAGCGTTGAGTGCGTTTACACAACGGCTACTTACAACGTCTACTATATGATAGACGGCGAAGCTACGCCGTATATGACTATTACCGATGTCCCTGCAGGCAAGGAAATGTTCGCTTATATCGACCTGCCACGCAAGGAAGGCTATCTGTTCAACGAAACGTGGATATGCACGGATGTTTCTCTTGTTAATAAGGAAGGCAGATACACAATGCCCGACAGAGATGTTTACTTCTGTGGAAGATTTGCCAAGAACGATGACACTATGGTTATGCTCGGCGTAGAAGTGCATGTTGACGGCAATCCGGAAACGCATTATACTCTTTATACGAACAAAGGCGAAACCGTAACGCTCCCCGATATATTCATGGACGGATATACAAAGTCATACGAAAGCGATAAGCTGACAGTCACAAACGGAAATGTCACAATTCCGACAGGCGACGATGTCTTTGAGGTATCGCTCAGGATAAATTTTACCAAAAGCTGATAAGCTACGGATAAAAGCCAAATAAGAACATACAGCCCCGACCGCAAGGTCGGGGCTGTAACTGCATAATCGTATAAAAAATCCTCACGTTTTACCGTGAGGATTTTTATGCTTATGTGATTACTTAACTATCGTAATATCTGAGCCGAACCACTTTGTTGAGATTTCGCCAAGCTTACCGTCAGCCTTCATCTCGCTGAGTGTCTTCTGAACTGCGTCACGCAGTGCCTGATCGTTCTTTCTGAATGCGATAGCGTACTGTTCTTCTTCAAGACCCTCTGCCAGCTTCTTGTAGTCCTTGCCGGAGTTCTTGATTTCATAGTCTGCAACTACTTCATCAAGGAATACAACGTCAACAACACCAAGCTCAAGCTGCTGTAATGCTTCTACATTTGTAGCGATGGGGCTGATCGTTATATCGTCCTTGATTGCGCTGTTTTCAAGTATTGTCTGTGCTGAAGAACCGTTCTGAACAGAAATCTTCTTGCCCTTGAGGTCGTCCATCTTTGCAACTGTAGAATCGCCCTTTACAACGAATACCATAGCGTTCTTCATATAAGGCTCTGAAAGATTCATCTTTTCCTGACGCTCTTAGTTTATGATAAGACCGTTCCATATGCAGTCGCACTTGCCGACATTAAGGTCGGTTGTGAGCGTATCCCAGTTGATAGGCTGTTTTACGAGCTTTACGCCGAGTCTGTTGCAAACTTCCTCTGCTACGTCAATATCGAAGCCTACGATCTCGCCGTTCTCGTCAGTGTAGCCCATAGGCTTGAATGTAGCGTCAAGACCTAATATGAACTGACCTGCGTCCTTTACCTTCTGCAGTGAGTTGTCGCCCTCTGCCTTGCTTTCTGTGACAGATGTGCCGTCGCCTGCTGTTGCACTGCTGTCTGCGGTTGAAGAATTACCGTTTGAGCTGCAGCCTGCAAGACCGAGCGTAAGAGCGGCTGCCATAGCTACGGCAATTGCCTTAAGATTTAATTTTTTCATTTTTATTTCCTTTCTGAGCGTTTTACACGCCTTAAAAATTACTTTAATATAGTAACACACAAATATGAAAAAGTAAATAGGCAAAATGAATAAAACGGCGGAAATTTGCAGGATTTCAGCAAATTTCCGCCGTTTTTTTGTTTTTAAAGCCGATACTATCAATAAAGATATTCGTATTGTGAAATGTCGGGGCATTTTGAGGGCTGAAGCTCGTCTTCTTTGAAGCTGTATCTGATATTCTGATTATACATATACCACAGGCAGACCCTCATACCGCTCATTTCAAGGTGAGTGCCGTCCTCAAAGGCATACTTTTGCATCAGCTTGTTATCACTGCCTTTAAGAAGGGCGGTAGGATCGACGAAATGATAGTGACTATAGTAGCAGTTCTCAATCGCATATCGCAGTGCGGAATTATACTCGTCTATCTTTTCGTTCTTGCAGAACTTACTGCGGACGGGAGTTACAGCCATAATAATGAACTCGCTGTTCGGGCTTGCCTGTTTGCACTGGTAGAGAAGCTGCATATAGTTTTCTACAAACTGTTCTTTCGTGGTAAGGTTTACATCGTTAAGACCCATTGAGAAAAGAACGTATTTAGGCTGCTTGTTGTAAAGGTGAACAAGCACATCTGTGCTTAAATTGCCCGATGTTATAAGGAACTGGTGTATGTTCCACGCCGCTATGTTGGGTCGTGCGAGGTTGTTTTCCTGCTTGAAGTATCCTGCACTTGCAAAGCCGGAGCAAACGCTGTCACCGACAAGTGCGAACTGGTCGAAATATTTGTACATAGCGTCTGTGATAGTGTAATCAGGTTCAGGCTCAGGCTCAGGTACGGGCAGAGGTTCTTCTTCTTTTGTCTGAGAAGTTGTCTTATCTGTATCGGCAGACGTGCTTTCGGTCTGCGAATATGTATTGTCATAGCTTATACCGCCGTCGGATATGTTGACGGCGTATGCGTTATTGCAGGCTGTGCATATAATAGCCGCCGCAAGCGGCAGACACAGCAATATGAAACGTTTCTTAGGCGAAACGGAACCGTATTTATTATAAAGCATTATATTCCCTTATTCCGTAGGGCGGTACAAATTACCGCAAAAGTATATAGTAAACCGATGAGGTTATGTTTCTTATTTAATTATAATGCTGATTTTACACTTTTGCAAGAATAAATTTACAAAATGTCGAAATGGGTCAAAATTTCATTGAATTGCACAACGATAAGGCAGATTTAACAGAGTTTTTATGTAAAGTGTATTTTTTGCGGATCCCGGTACAATATGTTGTGCTTTTTACACAGAGTTACATTGAGAAATACAAGGAATTAAGCAAGGGCGGCGGTGATTGTTTTACCCGCTGTAAAGCACAGCTATATTTATGACGCTGAAAGAAAAAGTATGATTATCGGTGGGAATGGCAGGTAATAGCATACGGCAATTATACCTTATCGGGTATAATCAGTGGGGATGAATTATAAGTTATACCCTTTGGGGTATAAAACTAAAGCAAACGCTTGACATTATACCCTAAAGGGTGTAAAATGTATTCAGATTATAACTGCGGAGATGATTTTCGGTGAATAAAATAGCACAGTTTATAAAAACTAAGAGGAAAGAAGCAGGGCTTACACAGGAAGAATTTGCGATGCGTTCCGGGCTTGGTCTGCGGTTTGTCCGTGAGCTTGAGCAGGGCAAGGAAACCGTGCGTATGGATAAAGTCAACACGGCGCTTGCAATGTTTAATATGGAAGCGGTGCCGGGAAGAAAGGAAGGCGGAAAGTGATGATACTTATCAAACCGGCGGAATATTATAAAACCAATGTGGATTATATCCTCGGGCTTACCAATAACCCAATCTATTATAAAGAAATATAAAACCCGGCAGATACGTTTATTGAATCGTACCTGTCGGGTTTGTTTCATATTAAAGCACCTTTGATAAAAAGTCCTTAAGTCTTGGATTTTTGGGGTTTGCGAAGAATTCATCGGGAGGACCCTGTTCAACTATCTGTCCGTCCGACATAAACATTACTCTTGAAGCAACCTCACGGGCAAATCCCATTTCGTGAGTTACGACAACCATTGTCATACCGTCGTCGGCAAGCTGTTTCATAAGATCGAGAACCTCTCCAACCATTTCGGGATCGAGTGCCGAGGTCGGCTCGTCGAAAAGCATAACATCGGGCTTCATGGCAAGCGCACGGACGATAGCGATTCTCTGCTTCTGACCGCCCGATAACTGCGGAGGATAAGCGTCTGCCTTATCAGCAAGACCGACACGCTCTAAAAGCCGCATTGCCTCTGCGTCAGCCTCTTCCTTTGTCATAAGGCCGAGCTTAACGGGAGCCAAGGTTATGTTTTTCTTTATCGTCAGATGGGGGAACAGATTGAAGTGCTGGAACACCATACCCATCTTTCTTCTTATAAGGTTTACGTTAGCCTTGCGGTCGGTGATGTATTCACCTTCAACGCAGATACTTCCGCTTGTCGGCTTTTCCATAAGGTTAAGGCAACGCAGGAACGTACTTTTACCCGAACCGGAAGGTCCTATGATAACTACTTTTTCGCCTTTGTAGATATGCTCGTTTATCCCGTTGAGGACGTGGAGATTGCCAAACGATTTGCTGAGATCCTTAACGTCTATCACTCTTGCCAAGCCTCCTCTCAAGCAGTTTCTGGAGTTTTGTCAGAATAAATACCAGTATCAGATAGAATGCCGCCGCAATGAGAAGCGGGGTAATAAGGTCATATGTCTTTGAGCCTACATACTGTGCCGCTTTGGTAATATCCGTTACCGCAATGTAGCCTGCTATCGAGGTTTCCTTTACCAGTACGATAAATTCGTTTCCGAGTGCGGGAAGTATGTTCTTTATAGCCTGCGGAAGCACGATAAGCCACATTGTCTGACCTGCGCCGAGACCCAGCGATCTTCCTGCCTCTGTCTGACCCTTGTCGATAGACTCGATACCTGCACGGACAATCTCCGCAACATAAGCGCCCGAATTTATACCGAAGCACAAAACTGCGGCAACTATTGCGTTTGCGCCTCTGTAGTTGAACAGAACTGCGTTTATGAGCAACAGCTGTACAAGTACGGGCGTACCTCTTATTACGAATACATACAGGTCGCATATCTTAGCTATCCAGCCGATACCTCTCCTGCCTGCGCATAACTGCTTTACTACTGCCACGAATGCACCGATAAGAAAACCGAGAATAACCGCAAACAGCGATATGAGCAGTGTGTTTCCGATACCGCTTAAATAGAATTCATAACGGTTTTCTCTTATAAGCGCCTTGTCAATGGCATCCCATATACCAAGAAAGAAGTCCAATTCTTAATTCCTCCGTCTTATGCCTTTCAAAAAATACGGGCGGCATTTCACCGCCCGGTAGTTTTATCAGTCAGCAGAATTATTCAGCCTTACTGTCAGCGTCGGCACCTGCACCTGTTGTGTGCTTGAGTGTGAACTCGTCAACCTTGCCTTCGTCAATCAGCTTCTGAAGAACCTTGTTTACCTTTTCTTCAAGCTCTGTGTTGCCCTTCTTGAAAGCGAAAGCGTACTTGTCTGTGAATACCTCGCCGTCAAGAATTTCAAGGTTGTCATTACCCTTTACCATTTCCTTTGCGGGAAGCTCGTCCATAACGATGCAGTCAACCTTGTCACTCTTTAAGTCTTCTGCCGCCTGAACATACTTTGTATAACGTGAGGGCTCCTTCTTAAGATCGTCTGTTACATATGTATCGGCAACTGTTGACATCTGAACGGCAATCTTTGTGTCACCGCCGAGATCATCGGCGCTCTTTACTCTGTTTGCTCCCTTGAGTACAACGATAACTTGCTTTGACTTAGCGTATTCGATTGAGAAGTCCATAGCCTCCTGACGCTCGGGAGTAACCGAGATGCCTGCTGCTGCAAAGTCAACCTTGCCCTGCTGAACTGCTAAAAGCGCACCGTCAAAGTCCATTGACTGAATCTCAAGCTCCATACCGAGCTCCTTTGCTACTTCATTTGCAATATCAACGTCGATACCTACAACATCGTTACCGCTCATATATTCGTAAGGAGCGAAACCGGGCTCTGTAGCCATAATGAGCTTGCCGCCTGTTGTGTTTGACTGACAGCCTGCCATAGCAAGACCGCAGGTAGCGGCAACGAGAATGCCTGCAATTATTCTTTTGATCTTCATAAAAATACCTCTTTTATATTTCTTTGTTTTTTGTGCGCTTTCTGCGCTATCGTTAATATTATAGTGCATTTCTTTTCAATAAGCAAGAGTTTTTCGTTTTTTTGTGTAAAATACATATAAAAAATGTGCCGCAGTGGGATACTGTGGCACATCGGGTTGTAGAAAAAGTCTTGCATTTGATGTACTTCTGTTATATCTTTTAGTATTTATTATTTATCTATGATAACAAGCTACCGATAGTTCTGTTTGTCGGACAGCACTTCTCGGGTTCGCTATTCGAATAGATAAACCTGTCAATATGAAAGAGGGAGACAACCAAAGGGATCAGGACAAGGGACTTGACAGCCCCTCTCCCTGTCCCTTAGGTTTTCTCCCTCTTGCTCCCACTTTCCTTACCCATACCCACACCCCGTCGGGGTGTTGGCTAAACTTGAATAACCACCTGAACATTGTATATCCTGCCAATGCAGGGACGCTTAACGCTACACGTCCGCATATTAGTACATATATCGCAGGTTAGTGGCGTTTTTTTTGAAAGGTTAATGTTAGTGCAGTTGCACTGATATACCCACGAAACTATTAACGTCTTGTTGGGGGGAACTGTTTTAAGCAGTGTCGGTGATACATTCCATTATGCTGTTTTAATAATCGGTTTTTCGACAGACTGAATGTGCCGCAGTGAGATACTGTGGCACATAATCTTTGCTTTTCCGGCTTACTTTCTTGAGAATAAGCCCTTTTTCTCGTAAGGCTCGCTTGTAATGTCTTTAAGCTCGTAGCCCGTTGGCTGCATAACCTCTTTGATCTTGTCTTCGGAAAGCGCCTCTACGCTTATTATCACGGTTTCTCCCTTTGAATGAGAAGAAGTGACCTTCTTTACGGGAAAAGCATTTCTGATAGCGTCATTGACGTGTGATTCGCACATTCCGCACATCATTCCGTCAATTTTAAGTGTTGTCTTTACCATTGTAAATTCCTCCGTTACTTTATTGATATTACTTTATAGCCGCTGTTTTCAACGGCTTTTTTAAGCTGTTTGTCGGGAACTTCGCCTGAAAGCTCAGCCACTGCGATACCGTCTGTATGGCTCGCCGAAGCGTTTGCCACCTGCGGAATAGCCTCAAGTGCAGTCTTTACATGATGCTCGCATTTTTCGCACATCATACCCTTTATTTTTATCGTCTTTGTTATTTTCGCCGTGTCGGACGGTTGTATTGCAATAGTATTCATCGGCTTTGCTTTTCTGTCGTGCTTTGTACTGTACAACCTGCAGAAATTGAGCCTTAACGCATTCGATACGACGCAGAAGCTGGAAAGGCTCATTGCCGCCGCACCGAACATAGGGTTAAGCGTAAGCCCGAGCGGAATAAATACGCC
>ULKZ01003944.1_pt1 | contig 17266 bp, 14 predicted proteins | sample 1951231 | NCBI WGS metagenome assembly ULKZ01 (sample SAMEA4835508, study PRJEB28245) | human gut metagenome | biome: gut microbiome; material: fecal sample | place: Denmark | collected 2008
AAATATCAGTTTTTTCACAAAGTGTAGAAGTGCTATAAATTTTGGTTCAGAATATTTGCAGAAAGTAAAGCTTGCGTCAGGAAACATAAATGTACTGCTCTCTGCTGCAACGAATAAGGAAGTTCTTTTCTATGGAAATGAAGAATATGTCCTCGCTGAGAGTATCGTTGAAAATGAAGGTTGGATAGAGCTGGTGAGAAAACAGATTAACCGGTTATTCAATACAGCGACCTATGTGATACCAAGGGAAATCAGTGATAATTGGTTTGATTTACTTCCGCCACTTTATGGTGGCCTTTATTGGAATCTGGCATTGTTACAGGATCTTATTAAGAAGTATATGCCGGAATACAGACTGATTACAGCTAATGAGAACCAAGGCTTAGAAACGATAAGGGCTGGAATAGTTCCTGAAGATTCAGTCATAGGCAATTTTGCTGATTTGGTATACGCACGACTAATAGAAGATTCAGCACTGAACATACCAGTTAGATTAGAAAGAGAAAACTTAAGACAGAAGCTGATTGAATACAAGATGATTCAGGGAAACGAACTGATTTATACATTACCCAAGGTTTTGGATGGCGCAAAGTATGCGTGGACTGATGATGGAGAATCGGTTTTGATCCTACAATAATTATAATAGATTGGAAGCGAATAAATGTACCCATACGAATGGATTGAGAATAATATTTATTCTTTAAGTAAGATAGGAAAAATTGAAAAGGAGATCCGCCCTGTTTTCAAAGAAGAACTGGATTATTTTGAAATATATAAAGTATGGGAATATCCAGATACAAAGTTACCATTACTATGGGCGGAGGGGATCAGGCGATATATTGTAGATGGTCAGCTTGTTGCTGAAGCAAAGGGCGGAGGGTTTTATACTAAGCCGAAAATAAAGGTTATTGAGAAAAACGTAAAATTAACACCAATAGATATCGAAGCCTTATGGGAACAGAATGAAAATTTAATGCTGGGCTTAATCAGAACATCAAGGGATTTGATTAGAAATACCTATGAAGAGTATAAGAAAAAAGGTTATGCCTTTGCTGTGGCATTTAGTGGCGGCAAAGACTCTTTGCTGTTACTTGATCTAGTAAGGCGCGAATTATCACCATCTGAATATTATGTTGTATTTAGCAATACTGGGATGGAGCTGCAGACAACGATTCAGTCAGTTGAGCGTGCGAAACAAAGATGGCCGGAATTGAACTATCAGGAAGCAAAAAGCCATCTGGATCCTCTCGACAGTTGGGAAGAGTTTGGACCACCTGGAAGAAGAATGCGCTGGTGCTGTCAAGTGCATAAGTCAGTTCCGACAATCTTAAAACTAAGAGAACTTACCAATAACTATGAGATTAAAGCTGTTGTTTATGATGGAGTAAGAGCAGAGGAAAGCACTCAGAGAGCGGGATATTCGGAAATAAGTGTTGGGGCTAAAAACATTAATCAAGTTAACTGCAGTCCGATTTTAAAATGGAACACTGCAGAATTGTTTTTGTATCTGCTCCATGAGGACATTCTCTTTAATGATGCATATAGACAAGGCCTTTTTCGCGTTGGTTGCATGGTATGTCCTATGTCGTCTAGCTGGTGGGATGGCATTGCGAATGATTTGTATAAGGACGAAATGCAGCCTCTGTTGAAGAAGGTTGAAGCATACGCAGATTTGACAAAGCCGGAAGGTGAAAGAAAGAAATTTATTGAACAAGGCGGATGGAAAGCTAGAATGGGTGGAAGAGGCCTGCCTAATGGTGGAAACCGTATTACCGAGACGGTTCATGACGATAAGATTATATTCCAGTTTTCAGAGCATACTCAAAATTGGTTGAATGTTGCTGGAATCCTTGGACCCACAGTAGAGAGGGATGGTAATAAGGGAATACAAATAATATCGAATCAGGAATTTGAATTTGAGATTTCTGCCGATGGCTCAGAGGTTGTTTATCAGTCCTTTAAAAAGATGGACAGGTTTGTTCTAAGTCATCTTCGAGGAGTTGCCAATAAAGTTGCTTATTGCTTTGGATGTAAAGCATGTAGTGTGCAATGTCCAAAAGATGCTTTTGTAATCGATGATGACGGAAAAATATTTATTCGAGAAGATAAATGTGTTCATTGTTATAACTGCATTGAGTTCACTGGAAGCAAAGGCTGTCTTGCGGCAAAATCTTTGTCAACAACAGGAGGTAGTGGTATGGATTTGAAAGGTATGAACAGATACCAGCATTTTGGATTAAGAAGGGAATTCTTGGATCATTTCTTTGATTACGGCTCAGATTGTTTTAGTATGGGCAAACTTGGAAACAGACAATATGATTCATTGAAAGTGTGGCTCAGAGAGGCTGAACTGATTTATCCGAATAATCAGGGTGATAATTCAGGAATGCCTACAGAACTCTTCAAAAAGATCGAGCCATTAGGTGCCTTCAATCCTTTGGTTTGGGCTATCATTTGGACCAATCTGGCATATAATTCCGTAATTTGTAAATGGTATATGCTTTATGCTCCAGTAGGTGAAACCTATGAAAAGAATGATCTGGTGTTTATGTTAGGTGATGATTATACTACCTCGACCAGAGATAATGCGGTAACTGCACTTTTAGAAACCCTGAGGCACAGTCCAGTAGGATCGAATTTAAAACAGGGTATTCCTATTCCGTCAGGTAATTCATATAAATATGTGAAAAAAGGCTGGGAAAGCCCGGATGCCATAGCAATACTTTATGCTTTGTATAAATGGGCTGAGACAACTGGAAACTATACATTTTCTCTACGTCAAATGCTAGAGACAAGGAACAATGATAAGGCGTTAGGTGTTGATCCGGGCGCAATATTCGGAATATCTCCAGAAGACTTGAGGGATATTTTACAATCGTTGGCACTGCAGTTTGAAGACTATATCAGAGTTTCATTTCAGGTTAATCTTGATAATGTGATTCTCTTTAGAGAAAAAACATCATTGAGCGTACTCGACCTGGCTTTACAAAGAGAGGAGTAGACTATGGCAAAATACAGTAAATATATTGAACTGAGACCGGGCTATGAGTCTGTTGTAGATCTTCGCAGTGAAGAGAGAAATCCGAATTTATGGCAGGAGTATATTGTTCACGAGGATATGCAGCTTGCTGTGGAAAAAATCTGTAGTAGTTTTAAGATGGAGAATCCAGATCAAAGAAGATCATTCTGGATTCATGGAACTTATGGAACTGGAAAAAGTTATGCAGCTATAGTCTTAAAACATCTGTTTACAGACTCTCCTCAGAATATTGAGAGCTTTTTTGATAGAAAAAAACTGTTGACTAAATACAAGAATAAATTTATGTCCATTCGAAATAAGGGAGATTATCTTGTTGTTTGGAAGAGCGGCGTGACTGGTATTAGCAGTGGCATAAGCCTAATGATGGAAATGGAAATGGAAATCAGAAAGGCATTAAAGGAAAAATATCATGATCAGGCATACTATGGAAAAACTTCGTTGGTAAGTGAAGCACAGAGAATAGTTGCAGATAATCGTTATAATTGGGAGGCTATTTTTTCAGATTCTCATTTTTTCACAAAGTCATATTATGATGACTTTGAAGAATTTCAGCATGACGTTTTGTGCGGAGATTTAAAGGCATGCAGTATTGTTGCGGACGTATGCAGAGAAAATGGCTGGGCTATGTTTGCATCTGTAGATAATTTTGAAGCCTGGATAGCGGATATTGTTGCCGGTAATAACCTCAAGGACACAGGTATCATTTTTGTGTGGGATGAGTTCACTGATTTTGTTCGAACTAATGGTGATGATAACGTTTTGCAGCGCCTATCAGAATACTGTAAAAAGAGCCCGTTTTATCTATTTTTAATTGTCCATGTAGATACGAGCTGGGTGAGTTCTCTTGGAGAGGATACATACAACCGGATTATGCATAGATATCATGAACTAGCTTTCCATATCAGCGAAAATGCTGCGCTGGAAATGATCGGCGAATCAATAGAATGCAAAAAAGGTATGGAAGGAACCTGGGAAGCTATCTGCAAGGATCACGTCAAGTCAATTATTGATCAGTTCGATGAGATGTCCATATATAATTTGAAGCAGAGTCAGCTGGAGCAGTTATGTCCACTTCATCCGATGACTTTGACTATGCTTACCAGAGTGGCTGACAATTTCGCAGCATCATCCCGTACACTTTTTAGTTTCATGAAGGATACTGAAAAAGCGGAAAGTAGTGTTGGGTTTATTCATTACATTGAAAACAATGGACCGGATGATTGGAGATGGCTTACTGTTGATTACTTATGGGACTATTTTTTCTCGGAAGGATCAGATATACGAAACTTCAGCATTGAAGCAAGAAGAGCGTATCAATTATACGAACAGAAGAAGGATCTTGTTACGGGAGATGGATCAGACTATGTCCTTCGTGTATTTAAAGCGGCATTATTGATGATTGCCGTAATGTCGACTGATAAGGTTTCATATAGTAATAGAAGAACTACGCAAAAAGCAGATGCAACCAGAAACACAATTAGAAAATGCTTTGCGGGTCAATTATCAGAAAGCGTCGTGGACGATTGCCTGCAGTCATTATATGACAGCGATATTCTATTCCCAGTACAGACATCTGATAAGAAAGATTATAGAATAGAGCTGCCCTATGGTCAGAATGTTGAAAAATTTGATATTCGATTGGAGCAGGTTAAGAAACAAAACACCCGTTATATGCTGTTAAAAAAGGGTGGAGTGTTCTCTAAGAACATAGAAGATACGATGTGGTCTAAGAATACAGATGAATTATTTAATCGTATGGCATTAGCGGCCTGCTCAGAGGATACATCATCATTGAGTCTTAGATACGAGGAAGTAAAATCTGAATTGGAGAAAGCTCCTTATAAGCTCGGCCTTATTTGCGTAATTCTGTCCGATACAAGCCATTTTGTTGCTGTAGAACAGAAGGTAAAAGCTTATCTTAATGACGAGGACACAGGCCGAATGGGATTCTGCATCATTAAGAAAGCATTGACAGATGATAATCTGGATGATTGGTATCGTGCAAAAACGCATTATGAGTTAGCAAATGAAGACGGAAAAGAAGGTTCGACGAGCAAGTATGAGGAAGAAATGAGTACACTTCTGGTAACTTGGTCTGTGGAAGCTTTAGATAGTACTATGTCTTTCTATTTTGCAGATAAAGTTTATCAGTCTGTTTATGGAAAGGATGATCTGAAAAAGCGTATAAAGAAGGATATGCTTTTTAAATTATTTGAAGCAGCACCGGAATACATCGATGAGCTTCCTACTGTATATAAGAAATCTCAGGAAAGTTTTGCATTGAATGGGGTTTCTCTGAACGGGAATAAACCAAATGCGCAGATGACTCATATAGCAGATAGTTTGAAACGGGCGCATGTATGGGATTGTAAAACGATAGATGAACTTGAGATGGCATCAGGTTCACCAACAGCCAATGCGGTTGCGGCTTTGGCAAAGTATATTCATTCACAAATGACTCAGGGGGCAAAGATACAGCTTGATGAGTTATGGGCAGAATTGCAAAAGCCGCCGTTTGGATATTACAATAATATGCTTTGTGCCTATATGCTTGGTTTTGTGTTCAGATTTTGGAAAGACAGTGAGTTCAACTGGATAGATAATGAATCAAATCCGTCCGTGCTAACAGAAAAATATCTGGCAAAAATGGTATGGACTATTTGTTCAGATAAGGCAATCAATCACACTTTGTCGTCCGGATCTGAAATATGGCAGTCTTTCAAGGATTACCTGAAGAGTGTTTTTGATTTGAAAGATAATGAAGTTCCAAATGAACAGAAGGCACGTCATTCATTGTGTGCCAAAGTGACCGCTTATGGAGTTCCGCTGTGGGCATTGAAATATATGCCAGCTGACTTGGTTGGCGGAGAAGCAGCAAAGGCTGTTTGTGATGAGGCGTTGGATGGATTTTTCCTGTTCACACAGAACCGGCCTGGGGATGATCAAGAAGAAGTGATGACTTCTGTGGTTAAAGCTTTTACAGGAAAAGGACGTCAGCGCAAAAATCTTCAGGATGCCTTGAGAAAAGAAGACGTTAGATATGATGCTTTTAAGAGATTTATAGAGCTGCAATCAAATGGATTAAAAGCAATCATGATGGAATTGAAGCTTAACGACAATGACTTGTTCGATGGCATAAAGAAACTGATGCAGGCCAATATTGAAACATGGACAGAGAATCAGGTTAAGGAAAAACTTGGTGAACTGGAGGCAGAATACAAATTAGTGCGTGCACTTAATGATGCTACCGGTCAGAGAGAGAAGACTTTGAAAAAGCATTTAGTTACGTTGAATAATTGCTTTAGTAACATGAAGGTGCCTGGTGAGGTAGTCGAAAGTATGCCTTATGATTGGGTAGATGCTTTAACTACTATGCATTCCATTTCGGAGAATGGATGGCAGAATGCGGAACCTGAAGCAAAAGTGCAAATAATAGGTATCATTGAAAACCACGGTAAGGAAGCATGGCAGAACATAAGCAGTTCGAAGATTATTCTTGGAGATTTTATAAAATCTTTAGGTACTGAGTGCACCGGAGATGACCTTACAAATGTTTATAGTCAGATTTCGGAGTGGGATTATGAAACGAGTGTCCCTGTTTTCAAAGAGCATATTAGAAGACCGCTTGAGAATATCAAGAACGAAAAGACTAAAGCCAATCTTCTGAAGACTTGGTACGACAAAAGCGGGTTCCAGACAGTTGAGGAATGGTGTAAAAATTATAATGTGCCGATTCAGTGGGTCGCTAGGACAGAGTCATTGGCTCATATCGAATGTGTATATAAAATTAATAATCACAAGCAGGTCGTTCCTCAGGATGTATATAACGCGTTGCGATATTTTGAAACAGAGGATTTGGCTTACTTACATGATACAAAAACCATAAAACAGAAATTCTTTGATGAAATCGGAGAAAAGTATGAAGAGTATTTTGTTGAATATGGAGATGCGTTGTATACGAAGATTCGCGTTGACTGTGGGTCTGTTGTATATGAGTGGGCTAATCGTTCGGGACGTTTGATTGCCATTGTGGAAGCATATGTTAAAAAGATGTGTGAGCAGCGGCTTAAAGGAAAGGCTGTAGAGCAGGTTAAAACTATAAATGAAGGTACTCTCAGAAATAAAGTAATTGAATTGCTGGATGCACATCCAGAATTGAGTGAATACTTTATTCATTAGAAGGTGGTGTGAAAGTGACAATCACAGATATTTTGCAGCAGGAGGATCTAGAAAGAAAAATTGAATCAAGGTTTCCAGTGCGAGTTATATTTTGCGAGTCCATGGAGGAATATCGGAAATTAGTAACAAGGCTTCGGGGAGCATGCGATTGTTGTTGGAATCTTGCAGAGTTCTGCTCTGAAAAGTATCCGGATAAATATCCGAAGTTCAGACGACTCATTCAGAAAATTGAGGAAAATCAGGATAAGCATATTCTTCTTTTGTCGGTAGGCGAATATTTGCGTATGGCCACAAAATTTGAAGTATATGGGAATAATTCTGCACAATTTTATGATCTATGGTCGAGAATGGAATCGGTTTATTCGAAAACCAGGATTTTTATTCCTATTTTTGCGGCTAGAGAGTACTTCAATAGAGCAGTTGGAACAATAGATGAACGGCAGCTGGATTTTTTATGGGAGTTAGATACGGATGATGAAAAAACATATTCTCTAACAGTTTATTCTGAGAAATTTAAAAATGCATTACCTTTAGAAAACATAGCTCATAATCTTAAGGAATGGCTGGAAAAATGGCAGGACTGCTTTGCATTTTCCCAGGCAATGATTATGACGGGGCAAATTGAAAATTGGGAAAAGACATATGGCAAGGTTACAATCGACATAGTAGAATATCCTTATGAATTCCTATGCAATTTTGATCACAACATGGAGACCATCAAACAAGACTCGACACCTGAAGACTTTTGGGCTGATTTAATGATTAAATCAACAAGAGTCGGCTCAATAAAGGAAGCAATCCTAGAGTCATTAAATCTGAAAGAGTTTGATAGTGTTGCGGTCGCATCACAGTGGGAATATCTTACAGATATTGAGCAATGGTATGTTTGGTTGTGGTATCAATTGAATAATTCAGAGGAGTATGTTGCAGCAATCATTAAGAAACTCAATGTTTCTGAATTAAAAGATGTGCCAAGGCATATTTCCAATGATATTATTTATTTTTTAGACAGTCATCCTGAATGGATAACTCAAAGACACGGGTTGATAAAGAGCCTGAGTGTTATTACCCCAAGCCAAGAGTTTTTCAAGGTGCTTGATACAAAAGAGCCTGAAGTTGCAATCAATTTATTGACGGCAAGAACAATAGAAGAAAAGGCGTATATCATAAAAACAATTTGTCGGTGGCTTCGAGATAATGATGATGAGACGACTTCAGAAAAGATATCTGTAGTCCTTGAGAAGATTTACCCGGAATTGTCGGTTTATTTCAGAACTCCAAAGAGTCTGTACAAGGAATACGCATCCTATTTTGAGTGGTATAAAAGGAAAAAAATCATTAATCGACAGATAGATTCTCCGTTACCGGCTCAGGATGTGGACATACTTGAGACAAGATTCTCCCTTATGGCAGAGTATAACGATAAAGACTGTATTTCGTATTGGATTGATGGTCTGGGATTAGAATGGATTTCTTTACTTTGTTATCTTTTGGATCAGAATAGAGGTGATACTTTTTTATATACGTCAGACATGGCAAAGTGTGTCATTCCTTCGGAAACCGTGTTTAATGAGCAATGGAATTTAAATAGCTATGAAAGCATTAAGAGAAATAGGCTTGATACTATTTCACATAAGGGAATGCCAGATGACAAAGATTATTTTTTGGCAGTAGCGAATCAGATACAAGTTATTATAGAGATGGTCCAGGAGGCGCTTCAACAACTGGAGGATCATGAATATGTGATAATTACCGGAGATCATGGAAGTAGTCGTCTTGCGGCATTGGCCTTTCATGGAGAAGGAACAATTGTGCCCAAGGGCGCAAAATCTATGGATCTTGGAAGATTCTGCTTGTTAAAGGGAAGACATGAGGATACAGACTATATTCCGGATAGTTCAATTCCCTGTGTGTTTGGGGATGATAACTATCTGGTAATGAAAAATTATGACCATTTTATCCAGCCTGGTAACGCTGCCGGCGGTAATGATGATGATAATGCAGTTGCTGGAGAAGTGCATGGTGGGCTTACCCCGGAGGAATGCATTGTGCCGGTAATTGTGATCCATAGAAAGAATAAACCGGGGCGGCTTAGCTACAAGATAAATAATAAAAAAATATTATCTATGGGTGGAAAAGCAACATTAAGGGTTGAATTTAATTCACCGGTACAGAGTCTGAAAATAATCACCAATAATGGCGAGTGTGAATGTATACAGAATAATGTAGAAGAATGGACTGCCCATTTTAGTAATTTACATGAAGGAGAAGCTGAACTTGAGATCATAGCAGATAATAAAATGATTAAACCTAAAAAGATAATGCAGGTGGGATCTCGTGGGATCCAGACGAATAGTATGGGACTTGGAGGATTACTGTAATGGCTGGAAAAAGAAAGCTATGTTGCGAATGCGAAAAGCCTTTAAAAAAAGATGAAAAGGCATTGAGCATGAAACTACTTGGAACTGATACAGAAGACTTTTATTGTCTTGAATGTCTGGCTGAGTATCTCGAATGCAGCATGGAGGATTTGAAGATTAAGATACAAGAATTTAAGGAAGAAGGTTGTACTCTCTTCCTTTAAGGTGAGGTGCAGATATGCAAGGAAGTAAAACGAGAGACGTATTTCCGGATATGGTTGTTCTGAAGAATCCAAAACGAACACAGTTTTTTTCGGATCTTAGTTTACCATCATATATGCGAGACTGGTTGGTTATGAAGTTTTCTGATGAGAACGGAGATGTTGATATCAACCGGATTGATAAATATATAAAAGAGTATATTCCAAGCAGGGAGGATTTTGAGCAAATTAAATTTCGTCTTATTAACGGCGAGTCAGTTAGATTTTTAGTCAGAATTAGAGTCTCTGTGGATATCAAAAAAGGACAGACAACATTTGAAATGCCTGATTTCGGAGGTTCTAGAGCGGGTGCTTCTGGAGTTGTAGAGAACTCTGTAGCTGACAAATGGCAGGAGACACTTTTAAGAGAAAGTGAAAATTGGGGAATTGTTGAGCTGCTGTGGACGCAGGATTATTCATCTAAGAAGGCTTCCGGATATATTGAAATGGTTGATTATAATCCATTCTGTCCATACGTTGTGGACCTAGATGTTTATAGAGAAGGTCGTCGAGAATTTACAACTGAGGAATGGATAGATTTACTTATATCATCAGCTGATTATAATCCAAGAGGGTATGACAGTGAGGAGCAAAAGTTGTACATTCTACGAAGGTTACTTCCGTTTGTAGAACGTAGAGTAAATTTATTGGAACTTGCTCCAAAAGGGACCGGAAAAAGTTATGTCTTTCATAAAATAAGTAAAAGAGGCTGGCTGATTTCCGGAGGAACTGTATCAAGAGCATCTTTGATATATGACAATGCAAAAAAGCAAGGCGGCTTAATTACCCGATTTGATTTTGTTGCTTTTGATGAGATTCAGACCATGAAATTTGATCAGCCTGGTCAGATTCAAACAGCACTCAAAGATTATATGGAGTTTGGAGAAGTAAAAGGATTTGACGCAAAAACGGAGGCTGATGCTGGTATTGTTGTCCTTGGAAATATTGATGCAGGAAGATTTGATACTAATAAAAATATGGTAGAGGAAATCAATCCTATTTTTAGAGAATCAGCAACGTTGGATAGATTTCATGGTTTGATTCCGGGATGGAAAATACCTCGAATGCATCAAGGATTGATTGCTGATGGCTGGGCCTTGAATACAGAGTATTTTGCAGAGGTGTTGCACTCATTGAGGGATGAGATGAGATATTCAGTGATAGTAGATGCCTGTTTAGATTGTCCTGAAAAACCAGATTTGAGGGATTTAACGGCTATTAAGAGGATGTGTACCGCTTTTGTGAAGTTGATTTTTCCACATGCTGAACGTAAAGAGGATATAAAGCCGGAAGAGTTTATTAAATATTGTTTGGAACCGTCTCTCGAAATGAGAAGAAGTATAAAGAAACAGTTATGTATTATTGATCCAAAAGAATTTGATGTTCCGGGGAAGAGAGATATTCCAGATATAAAATACAAATATTAAAGGGTGCAGTTAAGATGATCTATGCTGATAATGCGGCGACAACGCAATTAGATATGGATGCATTTGAAGCAATGAAACCGTTTTTGCTTCAATGTTACGCAAATGCATCCCAACCGTATGCTTTCTCCAGGGAAGCGAAAAAAGCACTTAAGAATGCACGACAGCAGATTGCAGAGGTAATTGGAGCAGATGAAGAGGAGATAATATTTACTTCTTGTGGTACTGAAAGTGATAATTGGGCAATCAAAACCGGTACGTCTGATAGAAAACACATTGTGACATCCGCTATAGAACATCATGCTATTCTGAATTCCTGTAAAAAGATGGAAAAATTTGGGGTAGAAGTTACTTGTGTTCCGGTTGCTCAAAATGGTGAGGTTGATCTTAGCGTTTTGGAGTCAACAATGACTTACAAAACCGGCTTGGTTTCGATTATGTTTGCCAATAATGAAATCGGAACTATCCAGCCTATAAAATCAATAGCAGATATCGCACATAAACACGGATACATTTGTCATACAGATGCTGTTCAAGCTGTGGGACATATACCTATAAATGTTCATGAAATCGGAGTAGATATGTTGTCTGCCTCCGCTCATAAATTCAACGGTCCGAAAGGAATCGGTTTTCTTTATTTGAAGAAGGGCACAGTGCTTTCTTCCTTTATTGATGGAGGTTCTCAAGAATTCGGACTGCGAGCAGGAACGGAAAATGTTGCTTCTATAGTCGCAATGTCTGTTGCGCTGAAGAATAATTATAAAGAAATGGAACGCAACAGGGCTCATTTGCTGAATCTTGAAACTACATTGCTGAGTAAGTTAGAAAGTTCAGGTTTGGATTACATCCACAACGGAAGCAATAATAGAATTCCTGGAAACATTAGTCTTTCTTTTAAAAACGTGGAAGGTGAAATGCTTCTTCATAGACTGGATCTACAGAAGATATGTATTTCTACTGGATCGGCATGTGACAGTAAAAATACGCAAATATCACACGTGATTAAAGCCATTAATGTTCCCTCTGAATATGCGAAGGGCACAATTAGAATTTCTTTTGGGAAGCAAAACACTATAGAAGAAGCCGAGAAAATAGCGGGAACGTTAATTAAGATAATGAAATAATGTTTTTGAAAAACATTATGATTAATAAGTAAGCGCCTATTTTTAGGGTGGCTTTAATCCCCACACTGATTTTTCTATAATGATCAATAGGAAACGCAAGCGTTTTGCTTCATCTTTAGGGCTAGGCGCAAGTGTTTTACCTTAGTCTAAGGAGAAAATCATTATGGAACAAAAAGTTGTCAGAAGAGATGAACAGATCCATCTCATCATGGAATGGCGCCAAAGCGGTCTTCCTGATTATCAGTGGTGCAGGCTGCATGACATCAATCCCGGAACTTTTTACAACCGGGTCAGCAAACTTCGTAAAAGAGGTTACACTTTTCCGGATTCACTGAGCAAATCTACAGGAACCGCTGTTACCCAGGAAGTTGTCAGAATGGATCTGGTAAAACAGGAGGTATCTATCTCTGCCATAGAGCAAAACGCCTGCCCTATACCCCTAAGCGATAACCCTGCAGTAGTAGCAGAGTTAGTGGCAGGCAATGTCACAGCCCTGGCACATTGTGCGGTATCCCCGGAATTTTCCATAGAGTATACGGTAAGCAATCCGGAAGCAGCAAAAAATAAACTGCTCGGAGAGGCGGTAAAAGATTCCATGTCAAAAGCCGGCGCGCTCGCAGCAGCTGCGGGTGTTACGCTTGGGGATATTGTGAATATAGATTATTCATGGGGTTTGTATCGAGACCGTTAGAAGAGTTGTCCTTATGGTGCTGTGAGGATGCCTGCGAACCGGCTTCTTATAAAATGGATATTGAGCCGGATGATATTGATATGTCCGATACTGTAACTGTTGTCTGGAATATTGCATAGGAGGAAATGATCATGATGTCATCCATCTTTTACGGGGAAATAAAGGAAGAGAGACTAAAGAGCTGGACTGCGAATGGGAATCCGTATGATATTCTGACAGAGAATAACCGAATATACCGGCTGGGAGGATGGGATTTTCTGGAGGTCTCCAAAAAGCTATTTACTGATGAGGTTCAGGCTGACTGGGGAAGCTTTGCATATAAGTGTACGAAAGAACAGTTACGGATGCTGATGCAGAAAACGAATTGTGAAATAGAAAAGATTGACCAGCTGAATCCTGATCAGATATATGGCATCGTATTCATTGAGGAAAGTTAAGATTACTGTAAAATGGAATAAAATAAAAGAAAGGCATAGAGCTTGTTATCAGGTCCTATGCCTTAACTGCTTCTGGCAGGAACATCCGGTCATCAATGTAGTAGTCGCAGGTAATCTTGCGGCTGTTGTTTCCGTAAAGTTCGATGATCTCCGGGAGATTGTCATTGACGGCATCGAATTCAAGGTTTTGTTCACGGCACCATTCGACTGCTTTCAATAAAGCCTCCCCGGCACGGCAGATCCAGAGAATCAGTTTGTTTCCACTTCTTCTCCATTCCTGGAGGTAGGAGATAAGCGCCTGATTGGGCTGACCGCAGTCTGGCCATTCGCTGTAACAGAGAGTGCCATCGAAGTCAACGGCAATGGTCTGGAAATTGATTGCTGTATTATTCATGGTCAGGGCCTCCTTTGCATGTTACCGGATTGGTTTTCTTGTATTCAAACAACTGATCCACCGTAAGAGAGAAGTAATTTGCAATTCTCATGGCGGACAGTAAGGATGGAAGCTGATGTCCCTTTTCAATACTGATGATGGTTCTGACGCTGATGCCGGTAGCATCGGCAAGCTGCTGCTGTGTGATCCCATAGTCTGCTCTTGCCTCACTCACCCTGCAGGTCAAAGTCTCTGTATCCATATCTTCAATCCTCCCTTGCTATAATTTCCTGTAAACAGAGGATAAAGCGACAGCTTTCCCTCCCACTATGCATATGCTATCAGAGAAGGTGTACAATAAAACGGACTAAGACAGTACTAAGACAGTACGCGGCCAAAAATCTTAAAGGAGCTGTTTTCTGTGATGGGAATCGGATCATATTTCCTGTTGAGGGAAATAAGGTAGGTTCCTTTTCTGTTATTCTGGAATTTCTTGATATAGGCATTTCCGTCCAGATAGAAGATGCCGATTTCTCCATCGTCAAGCTGTTCGGTCTGCTCGATCCAGACAAGCTCCTCATTGTGGTAGCGGGGCTCCATGCTGTCTCCGCTGATATGCACACCAAAGGCCGCTTCCTCCGGAATGTCGGGAGAGGAGTACATTTCATAATCTTCCCCATCAAGGAAGGAACCGGTACCGGCAGAAACCGTTGTATAGAATACCTTGCGTTCCCGGATAACATGAATGGGGATAATCTCGGCCAGTTTGTAGTCGCCGGATTTTTCCAGCAGGTGGATGTAATCCATAACCTTGCTGATTCCTTCTTCATTCAGGTTGCGGAGGGGATTGATTGGATTCTGTCCGATAAATTCTGTATATACATCGTAGATGCCAAGTATCTCGCAGATGGCGAGCAGCTGTCTGGCGCTTGGCTGTGTCATGCCGGATTCCCATGCGCTGATTGAGTTCTGCTTTACAAAGATATCGTAGCTTTCAAGTTTCTTTGCAAGCTCTCCCTGTTTCATTTTATTTGCTTTTCTGTTTTTTGCGATGATCTTTCCTAAATCTTTCATAATGAATAGCCTTTCTGACTGCTGTGATAAGTATCCTGTCATCGTATGAGTTTATATCCACTATACCATTAAAATATCGAAAAATCAATATAAATATCATTATAACTGATAACATGAAGAAAAATTCACTTGAATATCATTGAAAATAGTATTATGTTAGCTATTGTAGAAAAGAGATGTAAAAAGGAATTATGATGTCAACTACAAAAAGAGATCAGCGAGAAGCACAATGGACGGATGGTGCGGACTTCGGCACATCGGAACTCATCCGTTATTTCACAATCATCAATGGTTTTCCTTTCCCTTATCCGTTGAATGGTAACAATCAACCAGGAGGATTTTGATGATGACAGATAGAAAAAATAAAAGATACGTCAGCTGCCCGGTATGCGGCAGAATCCTGATGAAATGTCAGGGGCAGTGCAATATAGATATTACCTGCGGAAAATGCAACAGGGAGATAGTGGTTCTTGTGGATGAAGAACGAGTTATGGTTCTGGAGAACAGGAGAGGACCTGAAAAGGACGGAAGAGCCGGCCAGGTAAGAGTCAGTGTTTCAAAGCCCCAAAATCCACAGAAAACAGAGCGGTTAAGAATGGCTGCAAATTATTAAAATGTATTCAAATTTCATCTATCTACATAAAATGAGAGACAGTATTGACACGATGATTAAGTAGTGATATATTATCTATAACGCAATATGAGTGATAGACAGGTGAAAGGAGAACTCTATGCGACTGATAACTAAGAAATTTTTTGAAACAAGTTTGATTGAAAAGAATAAAGATACGATATCGGCAATGGATTTCTTGTGTGATCCTGTGAATGTTCAGAAGATGATTAATGCGTCAGAGGCACATTATCCTGCATTATCAGCTGTAGTAGCTGAGTTGGAAGAAAAATTTGCCCATTCAGAAGGTTTTCCATTACACCATGATGCACCTGATAAAAATGCAAAAAACAGAAGGAATGTGGGTTGGATGGTGCGATTTGTGATGAGGGAATTCGGATACGCTCCTATTGAAAAGAGTGATAGAACAAGAATTGGAAGTAATTCGGGTTCAAAGTATTTTGGAAATGCCTCCTTATATAAAAAAGTAAATGAAAATGCAAATTATGTTATTGTCAATTCTGCTTATGTAGTTGGGTGTGCATGGAGTATTGATGATATGAAGCTTTCTAAGGATGATGATAGGTACGAAGAAATCAAAAATAAAACAAAGGAATTAAAGAAAAGAATGAAGAAATTAGGCATATCAACTGATTTTATGCTTACGTATCTTCATAGAATCGGATTTAACAATTTGATTAGTTTAGCAGAATTGGTATCGTATTTTAAAGGCATTTTTGTACCGTGCGTTGAGTTATATGAAACAATGGATTTTGCACTTAATATGTTTGAAATCTTTGACGGAATCATGAAAAAAAGAAAACAGAATATAAAGATGGTATGTGCAGATGCATCCGAGCAATAGACGATACAATATTTGTTGCCCTGTGTGTGGATCCTTATTAGAAAAGACATCCAGGGCGGATACTGTAATCCGTTGTAATAAGTGCAAAGAAGATATTCTGATTATTGTTGAAAAAGATTCGATTCAAATTAATGTGTTAAATAAAACTGAATAACTGACTGAGATAGCAGCTGAACCGTCAGATTTGGCAGGAACCATCAGAGACGGCACTGGATATCAAGAGTTTGTAACGAGCTGGAATTAGCATAGAACTATTAGGAGCCGACAAAACGGAAATAGAGCCGGGTGGCATATAGCCACCGGTCTTATTGGTATTCGTTTTGTCGACTCCTTTTTTCGTCTGTTTCCGTTTGTGTTCCGGAAATGGAGAGAAAGATGGAAAAGACAATTGGAAAGAGAATCCGGGAATGCAGAGTAAAGGTGGGAATGACGCAGGAAGAATTGGCAGAGGCGCTTATCACAAAGAAGTCAACGGTATCTGCGTATGAGAACGACAAGATTGATATCAAAATCAGTATTTTAAAGCAGATCGCTAAAGTGTTAGATATTACTGTTTTCTATTTAGCAGGAGAACAAGACGAGGATATTAATTCGGACGTAATGCAGATGGCAAAGGTATTACAGCAGATACAGAGCAATGAACTAAGAAAAGTGGCAGTCGAGCAGGCAAAGGTGTTGGCAAATATAAATCTAACATAAGAGATATTGATGAAATTGAATAATAGTAATAAAATAATAGCCATCAAGAATAATGAAAAGATAGGGGAACTGTATGATATCATTTGTAATAAAATTTATAACTATAGTATTCGTTATTGTGTCGGTTTGT
>ULKZ01000234.1_pt1 | contig 15801 bp, 17 predicted proteins | sample 1951231 | NCBI WGS metagenome assembly ULKZ01 (sample SAMEA4835508, study PRJEB28245) | human gut metagenome | biome: gut microbiome; material: fecal sample | place: Denmark | collected 2008
TATAATATATATTATATTAGGATAATTATAATAGGATAAGGATTTTATTCGATGATCCTATGTACATTGTGTTCAAGGATATTTTTATTTTTCGATGTGTTTTTGGGCTAACCAAGAGGGTATGGGATTTGGCTCAAGGCTTTAAGTATAATATAATAAGGCCTTAGATCATTGTGTCCATTTAATTCGATGTAAGGATTCAAGGCCTTATTATATACCATGGATGGCCCTAAGTTTAAATAATCCTTCGAAGTGAGCCTTGAATCAGAGCCCAAATTTTATATGCGTATTATATTATATATAATATATAATGATTATATTTGCATTGTAATATTAATCATATAAAAAATTATTGCCCTATGAACACAACAGATCAGTTATTTAATAACACAATCCTATTCCAGGATACAGAGAACATCGAAGGAACAGTAAAAAATGTTTATCTGAGACAATTCTTTTATGAATCCTTAGGAATGGATGATCCTAGAGGTTATAATCTTTGGTCAAGGATTTTTAATCGCTTTTCTAAAGTTGATTCTAGTATGGTTCGAATTTTACCTAATGATCCTGAGAAATTAGTTTGGTTCTTAGAATTATCGATTACAGATAACAGAGACCAAATTATATCAGAGAATTATGATAAGGCATTATCCTTCTATAAGGAAACATTAAATGAAATCCAGGATTACCTTGACCTATCTAATGCCTTTCAATATATAGGATTAGGTAATACGAAATTATATATCACATTCATAGCTGAAATTTAATGCTAGCCTGTTCGATACATCGAATACTAATTATCTTATGAAAATAAATCTTAATCATACTCAATAGGAATATTACTCGATTTAATTCAATCTGTATAAGGTAGCTCGCTTGGGATAAGTAGGCTACCTTTTTTATTTGTGTTCTTTTATCTTTACTTCGTAAAACCTGCTAGCTAAGGCCTTAATTCTTTGGGCCCATCCTACTTTCAGGATATCTTTATACGATATATTATATAAAACCTGCTAACCAAGCGCAAGGCTCTGTAAGCCCAAAAGGCCATAATAATCTCCATTGATGGCCCTAAATAAAGACCTTCAAAAACCAGCCAACTAAGGCCTTGATGATTTGGGTGATCAGGTAGGTAATGATGAAGGCAGTGTGATGGTGAGCAATGATATTTTAATAAATAAAATCTATTTGTTTAATAGAAAAATTCAATAAAAATTTTTCTCAAAATATTTTTGTATTTAAAAAATCCATTGTATATTTGCAATACAGAAAAACAAATAAAACGTATCACTTTAAAAATTAAAAGTTATGAATGCAAATGTAAATGAAAATGTGTTAGTAAATGGAGTAAACAACAATGTAGAAAATACTGCAAAAGTTGAAAAAAAGAAAACACAAAAAACAACTGCAAAAAAGAGCACAAAAAAAGAAAGTGCAAAAGTAGAAAAAAAAGAAATAGAAAAAATTTCTTTTTCCAAATTACTCGAAACTTTAGATACAACGGGATTGCATACCAATTCAGGTTTAAAGAAAGAGAATCTATATAATTCTTCCATTTATGCAGATTGCTTAACTGATAGAGATAAAAAATCTGTTAGACGCAAAATACGTAATCTTTTGGACAATTTTATAGGAAGCATTATTCGTTCAGAAAAGAATAAAACAATTTGCGAAAATCATTGCAAACAATTCAAATTATTTTATGAGCAAGTTTATAGAAGAAATGATTTTTCCGTAGAAAGTTTAGTTTCTAATAATACAGATGAATTGAAAAAAGAGAATTTAAAGAAAATGCTTGAAATTGTAAAAAAGAATTTGAAATGAAAAAAGAAAAAATAAAAGAGTGCATAATATTTGCACTCTTATTCCTTATATATATTTGGTGTTGCTGTAATTCATAAATAATAAAGAGAGAGTATATTTTTTGTCCCCTATAAAATATACTCTTTTTTTGCTTTAATGGGCAACCCTCTTCCTTTAGGATTGCCACAACTTTTTTCTGAAAACACAATAAGGGATTTCCCAGAATCTTCGAAGAATACAATCACTGTTCCTTTAAAACTGAGCCAAGATTTTTCGATAAAGCCTATAAGCTTGAGATCCTGTGCCTCTGAAATTTACATATGATTTTATCGAAAAGCTAATAAGGGATTTCATTTAAATCTTTGAATTATATTACCCTTACAGATCTTTTGTATTCATATTGGATTTTTATGATATGGTTATTCGATGAGATTCCTTTGATGTTATCCTTTATTTCATTTGTTTATTGGGATTCAAGGTTTACTCTCTTATTATTTATCATCTTAGGATTATCTTTTTTCATTTTGGTTTGTTGTTTGGGGACTCTTACAAGAAAGGCCTAAGATATTTTTATCCCAGGCCTTTATTATTATTAATCACTAAGGATTTTTTTTAATCCACTGGGCTCTGTCCAACTTCTAATCTGTACCCAGTAAATGAGAACTTATATCTACCAGTATTAACTGCAGTGATATTTACACTTTCAAGAAATAATATGTCTTCTACCCAGGGGTATCCATTTTCCATACCGGATGAACTACTGTATCCCGAAAAGTGTGAAAATAAATCTTCTGATAAATTATGAGTAGATAATCCATAATTGCCAATGATGGGCATAGCATATGTTACGATTACTACCAGATCGCCTTTATGGAAGCTTCCATTGATTTCATCTAAGGCTGATTGGATACTGTCTAAAGTGCAATTGACTTTTATGGAGATTGTGGATTTATCTGGAGCCATAACCATCTTTCTAGCGGTTTCATTAGTATCCAACCTGGTACTGAAGATAGAACCTTTTCCTATTAATTCTTTGTACTTATCTCCAGATGGGATTCTTTCGATTCCCAATCTTAGGGCTTCAAAGGATGGCTGAGATCCCGGGTCTACCCCCCTTATTTCTCAGAGCATCCCTTAAACTTGTTTTTGCTTTGTTGATGGATGATGTTAATGATTGGATCCTTTCTTTCAATGTAGGCATAATGTGTAGGAATTAAAAATTAATAATGAGATTAATAATGAGGGAGGATAAAGAAGTTTTTGATTCTTTATGGCTCCCTTTGTTAATCTTTAATTGTTATAGGATATGAGTACATGGTTGCCTTGGAAGGTTAATTTAGTTCCCCCAGATGCTGCTGTGGCTTTAGTTAAACGCATTATCCCTCCTCTCCATTCTACATTGTTAGCTGCTTCGAATGATTGAGACCAATTTGTTCCTTGATTTAATTCTGAGATAGCCAGGAAGGATTTAGGAGATCCAGCAGTAACCTGACTGGATACTACACACCAAACAATAACCTTGTTTACTAAATCCGAATTCATCCAATCTACAATGGACTGAATTGTACCTGGATTGAATTTTATCCGACCATTATAATAAACTGTGTACTGGGAAGTATTAAAATTACTTCCCTCAAAGTATGCTGAGTAGGTTCCAGATGAAAATGATAATGATACTTCTGGCATTGATGGGCATACTGGGAACTCAATGTTATTGATTCCTTGGGCAATTTCATCCCAGGATGGGTTTATTGGTACACTTACACCTTTGTTGGATAATGCAGATCTCAGTGATGTTTTTGCATTACTAATTTGTAAAATTAGGGCTTCAATTCTTGATTTGAGTGACATATCTGTGATGTATTAAAGTTAATATAGATAAGATAGTATCTTATAATATTAATCACTAAGGCAATAATACAATGAGTTTAACATCAAGAATTCAGGATCAAAAGGATCACATTACACAAGTAAAAGAAGGATGATAAAGTATTCCCAAAAGAGAAATACGCGAATAGGACACAATAAAAAAATCCCTACCTACTTTCTCAAGCAAATAGGGATAAAAACCTGACCCATAAATAAGAGTCCGTGATTACGTTTTTTTTGATTACGCTGAAAAAATCAATTCTCAATTTTAAAAACATTTACCAAAACCTATTCGTTTATAGTTTCCTTCTGTAGACTTTCCAATAACTCATTCAATTTCATAGAGTAGCCATCTAATTCTTCTGTAGAATATGAATTATTAGGGATTCCCTTTTTAAAGTTTTCTAGTGCACTCTGCAATTTAGAAGCAGTATTTCCTAAGCAATATTCTTTCCAAATTCTTTTAGATTCACTTCCATGAACCAATATCGTGAACTGGGTTCCTTTTAAATTTAAAGGAGTCAAGGATTTAATCTTTCGATCATATTTGGGATTTACTGATACCCCATTCGAGAGTAGGGCAGAATTTTTATTTACATCGATTACCTTACAGAGTTCACAATGTGATGGGCCTTTGATTAAAACTTCTTGATCTTTGGATAACAATTTGATGTTTTTATCCCCGTTTTTAACAGATTTCTTTTTCATGTGATTAATTTTTGATTGTGATATTGTATAGTAAACACATAATTCTACAGGGTATGAGCAATACTAATAGCATTTTTCATATACAAAATGGAGTGTTATAAATCTTTTAAATACCTTGAAAGGTTTTTTCTGGACCTCCCATCAATTTTTGAAATGAAGACAGTGGAGAACCCCATTTGTTTAAGCAATCCTACCCAAAATATCTCAAATGTAGTAAATTTGGGCCCTGTTCTGGGAGTAATTTTATAAACAATGTTATCTTTACCCGACTTAAATAAGGAACCACTCCGATTTTCAGCGACCATTTGTTGCATATTTTCAGACTGAGTTCCCCATTTTAGGTTTGAAAAATGGTTATTTTGAGGATTGTTGTCCAAGTGCATCACCAAAGGCTTATTTTCTGGATTTGGTATATGTGCTATAGCTACTAATCGGGAAACTTGGTATTTATATACTTTTCCATTTTTACGTAACTGTACTCGTAAACGACCTTTGTGTGAAATCATAGGGTTAACTTTTCTCCAAAATTTAGCTTTACCCCCCTACCATTTCTTGACCTTATTGTCCAAATAATTCCTTTTGGACTAACATAATACCCCCAAAATCCTGGTATATTGTCATGTTTTACCATAAAAAATAAGTATTAAGTTATGAAAGTTTTTAATGTTATAGGAATTAGCTGTGGGCATATCGGGCTTCACCCTTTCCTAAATGAGAAAAGATTCAAAATATTAGCTAATATGGATAGTCGTAGTTGCTTCCACACACCAAAAGAGGAGCAATGGAAGGAGAATTATGGAAAAATCTCTTTTTATCGGAATCCTAAAAGCATATATGATCATGTGGGTACTCAGAAAGTACATGTGCTAATCTCTCACCCCGCCTGTGGAGGACAATCTATACTCAGAATCAGTAGAAAAAAGGATTTTAAATCTACCGAAGAGCAAAAGGCAGACCCTACAATGGTAAATTTTATTGAAAGTGTCCATCATTTTAAACCTCATGTATTTTTATTGGAAAATTTACCCAAATTGCTAGAAGTAATCCCAGAAAATCAATGGGAAAATGAAATATTCCCAGATTATAACCTGGTTTTTCACAACCATTCCGTTTCAGAATGGGGCAATTCTCAAATATCAAGGAACAGATTAGTAATAATAGGAGTAAAAAAGAGCTCTCTTTTATTCAAATTGGAGCAATTCCTTTTTGTTAAACAAATGAAAGCTCTTAGGACAACGCAAGATTTATTATTTAACCTCCCAAAGGATGGTAATATAATCGAGGATTTGGATAAAATCGTTTCAATGTTTCACCCAGACGATAAAAATAAAACCAAATTATCCCTGAAACAAGTACAAAGATTATGGACAAATGAGTTCAGGGATGAGTGGAAATGGCCTTGGGTTAATTCTAAAGGGTCTAGAGGAACATTACCCGGTGTATATAGAAATAAACCGAATGGTTATCCAATGACCGCTAGGAAAGCGGATAGACAGTTTAAATGGAATGGTTTACCAATGTCTCCAAGAGAACTTGCAAGGATAATGGGAATCCCCGATAAATTTAAAATTCACATAGAAGAAGATAGAAAAAATTATTGGATAAACAAGGGAAGGTTAATTGTTACTCAGACCTTCCCTTATGAAATAGGATTATGGTTTAAAGAATGCCTATTAAACCGTTAACAACATTCTACCTCATGTTTCCAGAGTAAAAGAAGTTTCCAATAGTGGTCCAAATCAATATTTGGATTCCCTTTTGAAACCAAAGGTTCAATGTAATCAATAGCTTCGTTTAATTTGGAAGATAATATATTCTGAGATTTAATTACCTTGTCCATTAAAACTTTTTCTTCATCCTCACCTCTAGCAAGATTTAAATTTGCTAACTGAAGAAACATAAAAGATTTCGAAAGTTCATATACTTTTCTTCGAATGACAATGGATTCTTTTAATAATTTTTCCTCTTTCAATGATGATTTATCTTTTTTCATGATGTTGAAATTTTATGTTTGATGTGACATAGTAGTACTTAAATTTTCAAGGCAATATATTTTGGAACATTCTATATGGATTATATTATATATTCTGGCTAATAGCCAATTGCTAATTGATAATTGGCCAATTGATAAATCCTAAATCCTAAATCCTAAATGGTTAATGGTTTAATGGTAAAACCTAAATGGTAATAAACAATAAACAAAAACTAAAATTGGAAACTCGGTTTACGAGAAATTTCTTTGTAACTTGTTGAATTCCAATTAATTAGATGCCCTAAAACTGGGAATTTGTATTTAACAATTCCGGGATTTTTTCCTACACAACTCGCTGATAATGAATGACTCCTGAGGTAGAAAATCAAAATCCTGGAGAATCCCAGAATTGTTAAATCCTGTTAAAATTAAAAATCACATAAAATTATCACAATCCTATGAAACACAGAGATGAAATTTTTTCATGGGTCATGGCAATCCTAATTTTATTTTCAATGATTGGGGTTTCCTGGGTGACCTATAAAATCACAAAACGAAAATTTAAAAAGGAATCATCGAATAATTTCGAAAACCAAAAAACAGACACAGTTTATATCCCAGAGATTTTTACAATCCCTGAACCTTTCGAAATCATTATGAATCCTTCAAAGGTTGAAATTTATCGAAAGGATACAACTTCAAAGTATAATGAATTTTCCCTTCGGGAAAAAGATTTGGTGTTGTTCACACCAAATCGATTAGACAGCTTGATTATTGATTTGAATTATTTGAAGAATCTTCCAATGAATCCAAAACTATTATCACTTGATTTGAATCAAAACCAGTTGAGCTTGGGATTATTGGATATTAATGGGATCACGTCTAGAGTATCTTATCCATTAAACCTTCAGAATTATTCCTATGGGTGGAATGGAAATTTTCTAACAAGCAAAAAACAGCCAAATTTTAAATTTTATCCAACACTTGGATATCAATATCGAATTTTAAATAATTTTCATGACATTGATCTCAAGTTAAATTTCAAGACTAAAGGATTTAATTACGAACTTGGGCTAAATGGATTTTACTATCCCAAATTCAAGAGTGATCCTGGATGGGATATCACAATAGGTTTAACCTATGATTTTTAAAAGAAGAAAAGAAAATGGCGAAAAAGGAAATAGATACCTCTCATCTGAATGCTCAACAATTTAGAGAATTGGTTCAAGTACAAAAGGATGTCTTTTACTTCTCAACATTTGCTTATGTGGTTCACCCAGTAAAAGGTAAAACAAGGTTCCTTTTATATCCATACCAAAAATCAGTACTGTATTGCTTCCTAAAACATCGATTTAATATCATCCTAAAATTCAGGCAAGCGGGGATCACAGAATTGATTTCTCTTTATTGCTTATGGCTAACGATGTATCACCCAAACAAAAAGGTGAATATCATCTCCATCAAGGATTCTGTAGCAAAGAAGGTTTTAAAGAAAATCAAATACATGTACAAGAATCTCCCAGAGCACTTAAAAGTTCCCGTCGTAAATGGTAGAATGGGTGAGCTGGGCACCGCGTCCATGATAGAGTTTATCAATGGCTCTTTTATAGAATCCATCCCAACCTCGGAAGAAGCAGGACGTTCAGAATCTCTTTCTTTATTGGTAATCGATGAAGCTGCAATTGTAAGATGGGCTTCTACGATTTGGGCAGCAGCAGCTCCTGCAGTTTCCACTGGTGGGAGTGCTATCCTAAATTCAACGCCCTATGGAATTTCTGGCTTCTATCATTCAAAATGGGTTGAAGCGATTACAGATTCTGATTCTCCTTTTCACCCTATTCGATTATATTGGAAAATGCACCCCGAGCGAGATCAGAAATGGTACGATACAATGTCCAAAGCTTTGGGCCCAAGAAGAACTGCCCAAGAAATTGATGGTGACTTCCTTTCTTCCGGTAGTACTGTATTTGATCTTACAGATATTAAGGCAATAGAAGATACCCTATCGGAATACCCAGTAATCGAAACAAGGTTTAATGGCCAGTTAAGAATCATGGATAAACCAAAACAAGGTGTAAGATACTTTATTGGTGCTGACGTTGCTACGGGACGTTCTAATGACTACTCAGCTTTTACTTTGGGTGATTCTAATGGAGAAGAAGCTGCAGTATTTAAAGGGAGAATCCCAGTAGAGAAGTATGCTAAAATCTTGGGCAATCTGGGAAAAGAATTCAATTGGGCAACAATTGCCCCTGAAACTAATGATATTGGTTTGGCAGTAACAACCTTACTTCAAACCGAAGGATATCCCCAATTGTATTATCATAAAAAGCTTCTCAAAAAGAAAGGAAAGTCAAGGCCAGAAGTAGAACAATATCCTGGATGGATAACCACATCTAAGAACCGATCCCTAATCATTGATGGATTGGAAGAAGATATCAGAAAAGATAACATTACAATTAAGGACCCATTTTTTGTTCAAGAGGCTTATACCTTTATCTATGATTCAATAGGCAGGCCAGTAGCAATGGGTAAACACAACAGAAACAATCAAACCTCAGACATTGACATGGATGAGGGAACCTATTCTGATGATAGTATTTTTGGTAAAGCAATATACAATCATGTGAGGAAGAATTACAAACCTTCATTGATAATTCAACCTAAATAACAAAATATATGGTATTACAATCAATTGGGAATTGGTGGTTAAACTTAATTGGTGTTCGGAGGGATGATTCGAATGCCTATAAGGATAAACCAAAGTCTGACCCCAATCCAAGAACCACAGCCCCTATCCCACCAGGTAGGGTTTCTGTGTCTAATGATACTACTGATATGTTATCTGTATTAAAGGGAGAAGCTGACTTTGTTACTCCTTCTTTTCGTACAGAAATCATCCCACTTATCAGAAGTCTTTATAAAGTTAACCCAGATGTAGGTATAGCTGTTCAGGATATGTTTAAGTTGGGAAATACGAAACATTTTATCGAATTCCCACATAATACTCCGGAAGAAGCTTTAAAAATGAGGAAGCATCTCAGGGATGTTTCTAAAACCTGGTCTAATTATACAGCAGGTATCTTTGGCTTAGTAAACAAGATGTTTGTTCAAATGCTTGTTTCTGGTGCCATGAGTATGGAAGCAGTACCAAAAAAAGACCTATCTGGGATTGAAAGCATTATCTTCATTAAACCAGAGGACATTGTATTCCAAAGAGATCAAAATGGTAAATATCGACCCTACCAATTGAACAAAACTTGGAATCATGGTAAATCAGAAAGGTTAATTGAACTTAACCTAAATACCTACATCTACCTTTCAATGTTCAATGATACTGATGAACCTTATGGGATTCCAACTTTCATGGCTGCATTGGATTCATTAAAGACCCAATCAGATATGAAAATTAATACCAAGCATATTATGGAATTGGTTGGTATGATGGGATTCTTAGAAGCCAAAATGGCAAAGCCAGATATATTACCAAATGAAAATCCTAAAGCCTACGAAGCCCGATTAAATCGAATGCTTCGGGAGTTAAAGGTTAACACAAGGGAAGGATTAAAAGATGGTACTGTAGCTGGCTTTATCGATGATCATGAATTCAAGTTAAATTCCACTACCAAGGATATGGGTAACTTGGATAAACCCTGGAACATGAATCAACAATCAGTGGCTAATGGTTTGGGTATTTCTGGTTCTCTTATTGGGGTATCCAATGACAACAAAACAGAGGGTGGAACAAGTATCATGTTCTCTAAAATGATCTCTCAGCTTGCGAATTTACAAGAATTTGCAGTCTATGCTCTTGAATTTATCTATTCACTAGAATTGAGATTAGCTGGACTCCCGAATAAAGGATGTAAGGTTAGATTCTTTACTTCTACGATTAATGATGAAGTCAAAATTCAACAGGGTAAAGAGTATAAGATTCGTAATCTCAATTCTCTATATGCAGCTGGTATCATTAGCCAAGATCAATATGCCTTCGAAATGGGTTATGAAAAGCCCAATGAAAAGGAACCCAGAGTTCCATTAAACAAATTAGAAGATGGTGATGATGGGGCTAAAAAACAGAAAAGGGAAGCTGACAAGGATAAATCTGATCGATCACAAAGGGATAAGTCCAAAACAGTTCCCAAACGAAAAGATGGTGACACTAAAGAAAGGTAAATATTATGGGACAATTTAAAAAAGGAAAACAGGATACCATAGTAATTGGAGAAGGCCATTCTCTAATGCTTGGGCATATGCCAAACTCGATTCCTTCAGATGCCTATTCAGAATTAAACTTTGGCTTAAACAAGTCAGGGATAGAGAGTTATGGTTTTTGGAGTAATTCCATTAATTATAACACATTTTATCCGGGAGTAACCCAAGAGGAATTTATGCCTAAGGATACTGATTTCATTGAACCCGTTTATCGATTGCTTTCCGAGGTAATCGTAAACAAAGAATGGAACCCAGTAGACTTCAGTCGTAATGGAGCATTAAAAGCTTCATTAAAAATGTTGGTAGGGCAAACAGTTAACTGTGATCATTCAACTGATGTAGCAAATGCAATCGGTAGTGTAAAACAAACCTTCTGGCAAGAATCATTTAAACAGGATGGCATCGTAATCCCCGCGGGAATTAACGGAGTATTAAAAATTGATGCTAAGGCAAATCCAAGACTTGCTAGAGGAATATTAATGGACCCACCAAGCATTCATTCTAATTCAGTATCTGTAAGATTCATTTGGGATAAATCACATCCGAACTTGGATGAAGATGAATTCTGGAGTAAATTGGGTACATACGATGAAAAGGGTAATCTGATTTGTAGAGTAGTAAAGGAAATCGTATCCTATTACGAAACTTCTCTGGTATCTCATGGAGCTGACCCATTTGCCCAGAAAATCGATGAAAATGGGAATATCAATGATCCGAAATTTGCTTCTAAACAAAGTTACTCGGCAAACAGGGGTAATGATATCGAATATTATTTCATGGATTATAAAAAACTCATAGATACTGAGAGTATTAACAATACTACGGTATTTAATATGAAATCTGATAATTCATCTGATCATTCAAACAACAAAAATTCTATCAATATGAAAGAAAAGGAATTGCTTGCCCTCTTAGTAGGTACAGGGATGTTAACACTTGCCGAGGGCAAGGAAGTTAACCTTGACAACGTTAAAGAGGCAGTTACTTCATTGGTAGCTTTGAAAAATTCTTTAGAAACTCAGGTAGAGGAATTGAATAATTCCAAAACTGGTTTGGAATCCAAGGTTACTGAGTTAACTGCTAAGGTAACTGAATTGGAAAATGCAGCTCAGGTTAACAAAGTAATGGCAGAACTTGGAGCCAATTATTTGAAGAGCTTGCAGGAAAGCACAGTAGAAACTTACAAAAAGATCTATGGTGAAAAGGCTGATGAAGCAATTGTAACCTTGATCACAGGAACCTCCGATGTTGCTCAGCTAACTGCATTAAAGAAAACTTATGATGCAGAACTGGAAAAACAGTTCCCTTTAACTTGTTCTGCATGTGGCTCTCACGATGTAACTAGAGCTTCTTCTCAGGCTGAGGATGAAGAAGGTACTACCTCTACAGACAAACCCAAATCTCTTCAGGACATTGCTCGCAACATAGCAAGCAACAAAAACAAAGGGTCAATCATTTTTAAATAATCTCTAAAAGTCAATCAATATGGCAGACTTCACTAAATTCGGAGGAACTACTCCTCGAGTGGTGATTTACAAAAGTGAATCCCACAAATTACACCAGGCATTTCCTGTAAAAGATTCCGTAAAGATTTATGCTGGAAACCCGGTAGCAATTACCTCTGATGGTAAAATTGAATTGCTGACAAAAGCTAATGAAGCTAACTACTTGGGAATCGCAGTTACCGATAACAATAACCCAGCTTACAAAGAATCAGCAAATGCAGGTCCCGTGGAAGTAACAGTTGCTGTTCCGGGTTTCATGATTATCAATGCAATCTCAGAAGCCGCTTTGGATGCGGGTCCAGTAGAAATTGGTACTGGCATGGATGCTACTAACCATTTCACTAAGTTCAAAACTTTCACTCAGGCTGGTGCTGATGCTGCAACTCATCCCGTGAATTTTATCTCCCTGACAAAAGCTTCAGCAGAAGATGAATTGATTCAGGTATTATGCAAATAACAAAAAGAACAGAAAGATATGTCTGAAAAAAAATTAATGAAAGAAAACTTGCTCAAGGAATTGCCCGAAATGGGAAAAAATCTTGATGCAATCAGAAAAGGTACGAATACCGAATTATCTGCCGATATCTCCATGGCAGAAGTAGTAAACGAACGATATGGGGTTTCAATGGATCAGTATCTCTCCATTTTGGGTATTGATACAAGAAAAGATACATTGCAGAACCTTTTCACAATGCCAGATCAGTCAGTTCGTTGGGTAGTTCCCGAAATTATCCGTGCTGCCATCACATTGGGTCTTCGTCAGGCTCCATTCTATCCGAACATCATTGCTGGTGATCAACCGGTAAATGGTTTGCAGGTAACTATGCCGTACATCAACATGTCTGATGCTGCTCCGGCAAGAGTAAACGAAGCTGAAACAATTCCGTTGGGAACAATCTCTTACGGACAGAAACAAGTTTCTATCTTCAAAATCGGTAAGGGTATCAAAATTACTGATGAAGTTAAAAACTACGTTTCTCTGGATGTGATGGGAATCTTCCTTCGTGACTTCGGTATTCAGTTGGGCTATGCAATGGATAACCTTGCAATCGACACTGGTATCAATGGTGACAAAATCGATGGCTCAGAATCCGCTCCAGTTATCGGAGTAGGTACAACTTCAGAAGGTATCCAATATCGTGATTTGCTTCGTATTTGGATTCGTGGTTCTCGTATGGGCCGTAACTTCACATCAATGATTGGAGGAGAAGACGAAGCATTGGATATCCTTGATTTACCCGAATTCAAGGTAAGATCTAACGGTACTACAGAAGCTACTCTGAATCTCCATACTCCAGTACCTAACCGTGCAGACTTCTGGATTCATGGTGGTATCCCTGCAAATCAGTTGATGCTTATCGATAAAGCTGCTGGTATGATTAAGCTTACTGCTCAGCCTCTGATGTTGGAATCCGAAAGAATCGTTTCCAATCAGACTGAAGCGATGTATGCTTCTCTTACTACTGGCTTCTCAAAAATGTACAGAGATGCAATCGTTATGTTGGATTCCAGCAAGGCATTCTCTTCCAATGGATTCCCAGAATATATGAACCTGGATCCTCTGATGTCAGTAAATCTGGAGTAATTTCCTTTTTCTTCGGTCTTTTTCTATCTCATCCCAGCTCATACATTTTCATGGGCTGGGATTTATTACATAACAACATATAAAAATAATTTAAGATATGAAGTATTTGAAATTAGGCGATAACGCAACCTCATTCTATGATATGGGGACTGGCCTTAAAATTTCCGGTAAAGATGTAGTTGCTGTAAACGAAGCCTACATTAATCAAGGTAAAAGAACAAGAAGAGCTCTTCAGGGTGGTCATTTGATTTATGCAACCAAAGAAGAGTATGAAGAAGCTAACGGTGTAAAGGCAGAATCCGAAAACAACACCGTAGAAAGCCTTTCAAAGAAATTCTATAATCTCTACCAGTCTGGGAAATCAACAAAGGAATTAGCTGATGCTTTCAATAAAGCTCAGTTGGTGAAGATTGCTGAAGCTGCGGAATTGGAAGTAGAAGAAGCAGATACAAAATCCAGTTTGGTAGAAGCCATCATCGAACAGACCGAATTCACCGATGAGGAAACTGATGAAGAGTAAACCCCTCTCAACATACTCAATATAAATTCATAATGGGGCGAATGCCCTAAAAGTCCTAAAAATATGGTAACAAATTTTTCATTCCAAAAAAACGGGTTATCAGTATCTTTTAGAGACCTTTCAACCGGAGTCCCAGATGGTAGTACATATCACTGGGACTTTGGCGATTTTAAAGGGTCCGAAGAGAGAAATATTACCCATGAATATGAAAGCTCTGGGTTTTACATAGTGACCCTTAAAATCACAGCTCCTGCAGTTGGAGAAGAAGAACCTCAAGTAGGTGAAAAACAATTAAGGTTAGGAATCAGTGATATGTCCAAAACACAACTCTCAGATTCAATATATAACCTTATCAATTCCTATATCCCAGAAAGTTTACTTCCTTACCTTTCGGATATCGACAAACAAGCCTACATCGAAAAATGGCAATTATATATCCAACCTCTTGTTTGTCGACCCTGTGGAAAAGAAATCCCATTAGAAGAATATAACAATGAGCTTGCTTATGAAGCTCTAGAAAACCAATTAATAATGGAGTTATCCGCATATGACTTCCTTACAGTGGGAATCATCAATATGATGAGATCAGCTACGGATATAATCCAAAACGAAACAAACAGCTCAACACAAAAACCTGGAGAGGGTGAAGGTGGAGAAGCTAATGCAAACCAAAGAGTAAAGGCAATCACAACAGGCCCAACAGAAGTTCAATTCTACGAAGGATTATCTGGAGATTCAGCCTCATCTTTGGCTAAAACAATCACAGGAGCATTACAACCTGGAGGAGTAATTGATACATTAAAGGCTAATCTATGTATGCTTGCGGGAAGGCTATGTATTTATCTCCCAATCTGTAATCAACCCAGAACAACTAAAGTTCCTAAGGTTGTTAATCGAAGAGAACCAGGACCAATTGGGGGCCCTAATCCAATCAGTATATTAAATCCTTCAAACATTTAAAGCTATGAGTGTATTTATTGGATATCCCAGTTTCATGGCATATCAAATGATGAAAGGTAAAAAAGGTAATAATGATGGCTTTCCATCTATTCCTGGTATGATTGCAAGGTATTCAGCATTAGGTCTCACTAATGAGCAGATGGCTACCAATCCTGTATGGGTTGATGAGACAGGTAATGGGCATGATTTGCAAATGAAGAACTTCGTTTGGGGTGGAATGAGCGGAGTAGGGGGATATGCCGAGAGCTATGATACCACTCGCTGGATAAAGGTAAAAGAAAGAATAGATGTCACTTGGACTTATAAGTCTTTTAATGCAAGATCAATAAAGGAGAATAAAGCTGCTCAATTATTTTATCAATCATCACTAAGTGATACTGGATTTAGGGTTTTATCATGTACTATCAAAGTTTCTGGTTTAACAGACGGACAAGAAATTGAATATGTTTCGAATGGGGCACAACAATTTGTTATAATGAGAATTGAAAATGATGGTATATATCATCTACCAAGTTTTGATTTTGGAGCTAAAAATGCTTATTACGGATTCAAGTTCTTAAAATTACAGGAATCTTGCAATATCACCATCGAACAACTTCCTCTCTACCCCGGTGCACTCGTCTTTGACGGAGTAGGCGATTACGGTACCTGTGATAACTTCCCTATT
>ULKZ01021935.1_pt1 | contig 15277 bp, 10 predicted proteins | sample 1951231 | NCBI WGS metagenome assembly ULKZ01 (sample SAMEA4835508, study PRJEB28245) | human gut metagenome | biome: gut microbiome; material: fecal sample | place: Denmark | collected 2008
CAACAACAGCGGACGTGATTCTGGAAGTATTAGAATCCTATGAGAGAATCGGCAAGAAGTTCGACCAGGTCTGCTGTATATATCCGACAGCACCCTTTGTAACAGCGAATGCACTAAAGACTGCCATGATGCTGCTGGAACAGGAAAGATCAGACTGCGTTATTCCAGTGGTGAAATTCTCTTTCCCACCGCAAAGGTGTGTTGTCATCAATCAGGGGAGACTGACACCTAAGTGGCCTGAGAATATGAAAGTCAGATCTCAGGATCTGGAGCCTTTTTATCATGATTGTGGACAGTTCTATTGCCTGGATGTCAGAAAATTCCAGGAACAGAAGGTCATCTGGATGAAGGATGTTGTGCCATTTATACAGGATGAAAGCACCGTGCAGGATATTGATACGCTGGAAGATTGGAAAATCGCTGAAATGAAGTATCAGATCATGCATCAGAAATAAAGGAGATAGAAGATGGAACAGGTCGTAATCAATGGAAGAAAAGTCGGAGATGGTAATCCGGCATATATTATCGCAGAAATGTCAGCCAATCACGCAGGAAGCCTGGAAAGAGCCAAAGAAATGATTCATGTGGCAAAAGAGGTAGGCGCAGACTGTGTAAAGATACAGACATATACTGCGGATACAATGACAATAGACTGCCATAACCAGTATTTTGATATTACAGAGGGAACCTGGAAAGGAATCAATTTATATGAACTGTATCAGCAGGCATATACACCCTGGGAGTGGCATCAGGAGCTTAGGGATGAAGCTGCCAAGGTGGGGATTGATTTCCTGTCTACGCCTTTTGACAAGACAAGTGTAGACTTCCTCGAAGAACTGGGAATGCCTTTCTATAAGATTGCATCCTTTGAATTAGTAGATATTCCATTGTTGGAGTACATTGCATCCAAAGGAAAACCAATCATTATGTCAACCGGAATGGGAAGTCTGGAAGAGATTACGGAAGCTGTAGAAGCAATCTATGGGCAGGGCAATAAACAGCTCGTACTGATGAAGTGTTCCAGCGCATATCCGGCTAAAGTAGAAGAAATGAACCTGAGTACTATTGTAGATCTGAAGAAGCACTTCCAGCTTCCGGTAGGACTTTCTGATCATTCCATGGGATATTTCAGTGCTGCGACTGCTGTGGCGATGGGCGCTAATGTGATAGAGAAGCATTTCTGTATCAGCAGGGCCATCAAGAATCCGGATTCCACATTCTCCATGGAGCCTGAAGAGTTCCGTGAAATGGTCTTACAGGTGCGTGAAGTAGAGAAGGCAAAAGGCATTGTGAGCTATGGTGTTTCCGAACAGGAAGAAACCAATGCATGCTTTAGACGTTCTCTTTTCGTAGTGAAGGATGTGAAAGCCGGAGAGGCTTTTACAGAAGAGAATGTAAGAAGCATCCGCCCTGCATATGGATTAAAACCCAAGTATTATAAAGAAATATTGGGAAGAAAAGCCAACAAAGCCATCCAGGCAGGCACACCACTGGCATGGGAGGATATAGAGTGAGACTGAGTTTACGGGAAGTGACAGCCAAAGATATGGAGCTGCTCTACAAGTGGGCTAATGATCCAACCGTGCGGCAGAATGCTTTTCATACAGAACCCATTCCATATGAGGATCATAAAATGTGGTTTGCCAAAAATCTGGCTGACAAAGAGGTATTAATGTACATTCTGTGCTCTATATCCGCCGGTGAGAAGGAAGAACCACTGGGACAGATACGCCTATCCATAGAAGAGGATAAGGCGCTGATTGACTATAGTGTGGATGCTTCCAGGCGTGGTCAGGGGCTGGGGGCAAAAATGATTCTCATGGCAGAAGAAAAGCTCAGAGAGAGCAGAAGAGATGTAACACATTGCATCGCCCAGGTCAAATATGAGAATCCGGCATCTGCAAAGGTATTTGAAAAATGCGGGTATGACGGGCAGGATATGGAACAGTATATTGAGTTTTCTAAGCGTATAGAGGGATAGAGATGAAAATAATTATTGCAACAATTAAATCCTGGAATATTGAGAGGGCTTATGCCATGCAGAAGCAATATGAAGGAATCCATGAGATTAGAGTAATTACGAAGAAAGAGGATTTAACACCGGCAACTGTAGCACAATTCCAACCGGATTATATCTTTCTGCCCCACTGGTCTTATCTGCTCTCAGGGGAGATAACAAATAACTGGAATTGTGTCGTATTTCATATGACAGATTTGCCTTACGGACGTGGAGGAAGCCCGTTACAGAATCTGATCGTAAGAGGACATAAGGATACTAAGATTTCTGCAATACAGGTAACACCACGGTTAGATGATGGACCGGTTTATATGAAGGAAGCATTATCACTTGAGGGTTCAGCCCAGGAGATATTTGAACGGTGTTCAGAGATTATTTTCACCAAAATGATACCTGTTTTTCTGAAGCAAGAGCTGATTCCTGTTCCACAGGAGGGAGAACCGGTCATATTTAAGCGCAGAAAGCCGGAGGAGAGCCGGCTTACAGAGGATATGCCGCTGGATAAGATATATGATTATATCAGAATGCTCGATGCGGAAGGCTATCCAAGAGCATATATGGACTTTGGACCATACAGGCTGGAGTTTGAACAGGCACAGCTAAGCTCTGATCTCAATGAGCTTGAAGCAAAGGTAAAGATTCATATTCGGGAAGAATGAAAGGTAAGAGAACAGGCATGAAGAGAATATTAGTAGTAGCCGCCCATCCGGATGATGAGATTCTGGGAGTGGGAGCAACTGTTGCAAAGCATGCAGCACAGGGAGATGAAGTGTATGCACTGATTCTTGGGGAGGGACAGACCTCAAGGGGAGAGCATAGAGAGGATATCAGTGCAGACGTTGTAAAGGAGCTGCATCAGAATACACTGGAAAGTGCAGAGAAAGTAGGTTATAAAGAGGTCTATTTTGCAGATTTCCCTGACAACCGTTTTGATCAGGTAGATTTACTGGACGTTGTAAAGGCAGTAGAGCATAAGATAAAAGAAATCCAGCCGGAGATCATATATACGCATTACAGCGGAGATTTGAACATCGATCATCAGTATACCGCAAGGGCGGTGTTGACAGCCACCAGACCGATAGGGGATTACCCTGTAAAGGAAATCTACGCCTTTGAGACATTATCTTCTACAGAATGGAACTTTGATTACAGTGCACAGCCTGCATTCTGTCCGAATGTGTATGTGGATATTACGCAGTTCTATGCCAATAAGGAAGCAGCAATGAAATGCTATGTGTCTGAGCTGTGTGAGTATCCGCATCCAAGATCCCTGGAGGGAATGGATGTGCTGTCAAGGACACGAGGAATAGCCGCAGGAATGAACAGAGCAGAGGCATTTATGCTGATTCGAAGCATGAGGTAATCAAAGGAACGAATTATACATTTACAGGTATAAAGTGGGTGAAAGGTTATGTATATTATACGGGCGGATGGGAATACGGCGATTGGAATGGGGCATGTCATGAGGTGTCTGTCCATAGCGGATGCTATGAAGGATAGGAATATAGAACCGGTATTTATGACAGCTGATAATGACTGTGTAGCCATGATCGAGGACAGAGGCTTTGAAGTCTGTGTATTAGGGACTGATTACCGTGACATGGAATCAGAGCTTCCTCTGATCAGAGAATTCCTGAGGCAGAGGACGAAGGACGTTGATGCTTCTTCTGTCATTCTGGTAGACAGTTATCAGGTAACTTCAAGATATTATGAAGAACTACGTAAGCTGGCAAAGGTAGCATGCCTGGAGGATATGGGGCAGTCCTATCCAGTAGATCTGCTGATCAATTATAATATTTATGGACCAAAGCTTGTATATGATAATAAAATAACACGCGCTACTTTATTGGGAACCGGATATCAGCCACTGCGCAGGGAATTTCAGCAGGATATGCAATATGATATAAAGGACAAAATAACAGATGTGATGATAACGACTGGGGGAAGTGATCCGTATTTTGCTGCCAGAGCTTTTACAGATACTTTCCTGTCTGAGAAAGAATTGGAGAAGTCACAGATCAGATATCATATCATCAGTGGTCCATTTAATACGCATGCGGAAGAGCTGCATAAGCTGTATGATGAGAATCCCTGGGTGGAGATTCATGAGCATGTAACCTGTATGAAAGAAATTATGAAGCAGTGTGATGTGGTATTATCTGCAACAGGAAGCACCATTTATGAAGTCAGTGCCCTGGGAGTACCGCTGATTGCCTTTTATTTTGCAGAGAATCAGAGGCAGGGAGCAGAGATGTTATCTGAAATTACACATGTTATTAATTGCGGAAATTATGCAGATGACGCTGAACAGACAGTAGGAAATGCGATAAATGCACTGTTAAAATGTGTGAAGGATAAAGAGTACCGTGAAACATTATACCATGAGGAGAGGAGCCTCGTAGATGGGCAGGGAGCAGCCAGAATTGCACAGGCGTTGATAGATTTGACAAAGTAGCAACGAAAACGGAAAGGCATAATCATATGAAGAAGAAAGACAGACAAATGAATTATGAATTGTTACGTATCATTGCCATGCTGATGATTGTATGTCTCCATTACCTGAGTAAGGGGGGAGCATTGGGAGATTCCAAACAGGAACTTACGACAAATGGATATATTGCCTGGCTGATAGAAGCCTTCTGTCTTGTGGCTGTGAATGTGTATGTACTGATCAGCGGTTACTTTGGCGTAGATTCCCAGAATTTTACAATACGTAAGCCTCTTAAAATATGGAGACAGGTGTGGTTCTATTCTGTTGGAATTGGATTGATTATGCTTATAACGGGAGCAGCGTCCTGGAATCTGTATCAGGGAATGACTTATGTGTTCCCGGTTGTTACCGAGCATTACTGGTTTGCAACGGCATATTTACTGTTGTGTCTGCTGATACCTTTTCTGAACGCAGGTGTTGAGAAGCTGGACCGGAAGACCTTTCAGTGGATTCTGATAGGCATGTTGCTTGTATTCAGTGTGGCTAAGACAGTATTGCCTATGCAACTGCCGTGGGATCATAAGGGATATGATGCATTTTGGTTCGTATTTCTGTATCTGACAGGAGCGTATCTGAAGAAATATAAGATCTCAGGAGGCATTAAGTGGCTTTTTGTCTATGTCACAGGTGTATTTGCCATTTATCTGAGCTTTCTGATGCTTCAGGCGGTTTATCTGAAGCTGGGTAAGCTGGGGGATTTTATTTCTTATAGTTATTCTTATAATTATCTCTTCACTTATGTGGCATCCGTTGGTCTTTTCTTGGCTTTTACCAGTGTGGGGAAGAACTGGAAAGAGAAGACACAGAAGATAATTTCTACGCTTGCAGGAGCTACATTTGGAGTCTATCTGATACATGAACATGTAGAGCTGAGAGGCTTGTGGAAGACACTGTTTCATTGTGAGGAGTACGTACAGAAGTCTACGGGAATATTCCTGTTACATATGCTTGGAACTGTATGTGTCGTATATGCAGTCTGTACCATAATTGAACTGTTGCGGCAGAAAATAACAGAATTGTTGACAAATGCCATTAGAAGAAACGAGTAGAAAGGCATGGGTATGAACATGAAACAGAATAAGATATATGGATTTTTACAGAAGTGGATACCTGTCCTGATTCTGTTATTGTATCCATTGCGAAAAGTCAATACAGGTATTGATCTGATGGATGGTGGCTATTCACTGGGAAATTATCGCTTTTTTACAACGATGAATCAGGTGTGGAAGCTGGCAACTTATCTGGCGAATGTGCTTGGAGTCGCATTGACCAGATTGCCTTTTGGAGATACGTGGATTGGTATGAACGTGTATACAGCACTTCTTACAGGTATTACTGCCGCAGGTACTTATTGCGCATTAAGAAAAAGGCTGCAGCATCCAGTTCTTATATGGCTTGGCGAAATGCTGGCATTATCCATTTGCTGGGCACCGTCTACGAATCTGTACCAGTATTTGGGATATTACCTGATGACAGCAGCTGTGTTGGTTTTGTATCATGCCTTAATCAATAAAAATAACATGTGTTATATTATGCCGGGAATTATCCTGGGACTGGCTGTGGGAGTGAGAATGCCCAACGTTACCTATGCGGCATTGATTCTTCCGGTGTGGTATTACGCATGGCTTACAAAGGACAGGAACTGGTTTGCCCATACACTTTACTGTATTGGAGGATATGTACTGGGGCTGATTATTCCTCTGGGTGTGATTGTGTTCAGATATGGAGCGCAGGCTTATCCGGAGATGATAGCGTTCTTATTTGGCATGACAGATACGGCTACGGACTATAAGCCTACGTCGATGATTATGGCTATGTTTGGAGATTATATACAGTATAGTGTATGGCTGATTCTGTTCCTGCTTTATCTTTTGGCTGGTTTGGTGCTGTTTAGAATAGCCAGTGGCAGATTTGTAAAGGTGAAAAAGGTATTATACCTGTTAGGACTGGCAGTGATTCTTCGATTTTGTTATGGGCGTGGAATGTTTGGATTTGACTATACAGGTTATTTCTCCATGTATAAATGGGTGACGGTATATCTGTTGATTGTGATTATACTATGCATATATTGTCTTGTTGATTCTAAAATATCACAGCAGCAGAAATTGTGGTCAGCCTTTATGCTGGTTATTATATTCATTACTCCGCTTGGCAGTAATAATGGATTATATCCGATTATCAGTAATTTATTTATCATTGCACCAGTGTCTTTTGTATTTCTCTATGAGATATTTAAGAATGTTCGTGAAGAAAACGGCTTTGTGTGCAAAAGTATGGTGGTATTTATTATTGGGTGTACTTTTGTACAACGCTTTCTGTTTGGTGTATTTTTCCATTTCCATGATGCATTGCCAAAGGGCGAACAGTATGTAAAGACAGAGATTCCTGGAAGTATATCCACGAAGAATATGTATACCACTGTGGATAAAAAGGAAGAATTAGGGGCGCTTGGTGGATATCTTACCCAGAATCATTTAACAGAGAAAAAGGTATTGCTTTATGGGGAGATTCCAGCAATTTCCTATATTTTTGATATGGAACCTGCGGTCTATACCACATGGGCAGACTTACGTTCTAATACGTTGGAACGATTACAGGCAGATCTGGATGCAATTACGACAGACTATCCTGTGGTCATTGTGACAGATGCAATTGGACAGGAATTGTCAGGCAATACTTCTTATGTGGATGAGAAGCTGGATGCAATTGCACAATTTCTGAGTAGAGGAAATTATCAGTGCGGCTATGCGCAGAAGGGCTATTATGTATATACATCACAGTAACCAAGAAATCTACGGTGGATCGCACCGATTTGCAAGGAAATTTGCTGCTTTGCAGCGCAAATCAGGCGTGGGAAACGCTTTAATTAGCGTTTCCATTGCAAAATACGTAAAAAGTGTGTAAGATAGGTACAACAGTTTGCAACATGAAAAAGATATGATTCTGGCGTAAAAGACAGATAGCGCAGGAATGGAGACGACTATGATTAATTTTAACGTACCGCCCTATACAGGGAAAGAAATAGAATATATAAAACAGGCAGTAGAGAATCAGAAAATCTGTGGAGATGGTCCTTTTACGAAGAAGTGCAATGAGTGGATTGAGAAAAAAACAAGGACGACAAAATGCCTTCTGACGCCCTCCTGTACACAGGCAACAGAGCTGGCAGCATTGCTTGCAGATATAAAAGAAGGCGATGAGATTATTATGCCGTCTTTTACTTTCGTATCTACAGCAGATGCTTTCGTACTTCGTGGAGCCAAGCCCATATTCGTAGATATCAGACCGGATACCATGAATATAGATGAGACCAAGATTGAAGAAGCGATTACAGAACGCACCAAAGCTATCGTACCTGTTCATTATGCAGGTGTAGCCTGTGAAATGGATACGATTATGGATATTGCAGCCAGACATCATCTTATGGTCATAGAGGATGCAGCACAGGGCATTATGGCTTCCTATAAAGGACAGGCTCTTGGAGCAATCGGAGATTTTGGATGCCTTTCTTTCCATGAGACGAAGAATGTAAGTATGGGAGAAGGCGGCGCAATTCTTATTAAGGATGCCAAATATATTGAAGATGCAGAGATCATCCGTGAGAAAGGAACCAATCGTTCCAAATACTTCAGAGGTCAGATTGATAAGTACACTTGGGTGAACTATGGTTCGTCTTATCTTCCAAGTGACATGAATGCTGCTTATCTGTGGGCACAGCTGGAACTGGCACAGGAGATCACAGATGCCAGACTGGCACGCTGGAACCAGTACAATGAATTGTTACAGCCTTTAAAAGAGCGTGGTATACTGGAGCTTCCGACAATACCGGAAGGCTGTGTACACAATGCACATATGTATTATGTGAAAACAAAAGACATTGAGGAAAGGTCACGCCTGATTGATTTCCTGAAAGAGAACGGAATCTGGGCAGTCTTCCATTATATTCCTCTTCATACTGCACCGGCAGGACTGAAATTTGGAGAATTCAGGGGAGAAGACGTTTATACAACCAAAGAAAGTGAAAGACTGCTTCGTCTGCCTATGTTCTATAAGCTGACAGAAGCAGAAGTTGATTATATCGTAAGCAAGGTGAAGGAGTTCTACCACGTATCATGAAGAACCAGAGCAGAGTTTTAAACGGCAGGCTCTGGAAGATTCTGATATTTATGGGAATCATGGTTGCCTGCCTGGCAATTCGTTTTGATTTTTATTATGATTTGAATGATGATACTGCAATCAGAGATATTCTCTCAGGCAGATACACGGGAGAACCCAGTGGATATTGCATACAGATGCTGTATCCGCTGGGATGGCTGATTGCAGCCGCTTACAGAGCCATCCGCAAGATATCTTGGTATGGCTTGTTTTTGTGCGCATGTCAATTCGGCGTATTGGCATTGATTGCCTGGAGGCTGCTTCTGGTTACGAAAAAGGTATGGTTACAGGTAATCCTGCTCATACTGGAAGGCGTACTGGCATTTGGACTGATGGGAAGAGAACTGGTTATTTTACAGTACAGTGTGACCAGTGGCTTGTGCATGGCTGGGGCAGTATTCTGGTATCTGACAACTCCAAGAGACCAGAAACCGGCGCCGTATTTAAGAGGGAATCTGGCAGCAGTCGTGCTGGTATTGATTGCGTTTATGATCAGAACAGAAGTGTGTATGATGCTTCTGCCATTTCTGGCTTTAGCAGGTCTGAGCCAGTGGGCAAAAGAAACAAGGCCTTTTGCAGGGACGAATGTAAGAAAATATCTTATGATAGCCGGCAGCGCTTTTCTGGGAATATTGATTTTATATTCGATAGACAGCTTCGCATATCGTTCAACTGAATGGAAGAGTTTCCGGGATTTCTTTGATGCCAGGACGAATTTATATGATTTCTATGGAATACCGGACTATGACCGGAATGAAGAATTTTATCAGTCTATAGGACTGTCCAGGGAATCCTACACATTGTTACAGAACTATAATTTCGCACTGGATGATTCTATTGATGAAAGTTTATTAGAGAGAATTGCACAGTATCAGAGGGAGAATGCAGGAAATGGCGGTACGTTGTACCGAATGCATGGATTTGTCTGCAAGAACAGTCCCAAGGAAGCGCTGTGGTTATATAAACAACATCTTCTGACAGTGGAGAATGGAATAAAGACCGGCATTATACTGGCAGCATATCTGCTGTATTTCCTGCTGGCTTCCGGCAGGAAAAAGAGTGGCTGCTGTTGGAGAGTATTGTCACTGTTTATCATACGCAGTGCGTTATGGATGTATCTGTATATGGTAAATCGTGTGCTTACCAGAGTGACAGTGCCATTGTTAATCATGGAGTCTGCACTGTTGGCGGGCTGGATTATACAGGAGATTCAGACTTTGGATACATCTTCAAGAATAAATATCATGAAGATATCCGGAGTCATCACTTTGCTTGGGCTGAGTGGACTTACAGGGGCTGTGATTAATATGGAGAATACAGGGAAAGAATACGATATGAGACTGGAGGCAGATGCCAGATGGAATACTTTGACAGAATATTGTAGTCATAATCCGAAACAGTATTATTCCATTGATGTGTATTCTTCTACTTCTTATCAGGGAACACCTTATGCAGATAAAATATTTGCTGCATCTGATAATCAGTATACAAATTATGATATCTGTGGCGGCTGGATTGCTAAGAGCCCATTAATGAAAGAAAAACAGGAAAAAGCGGGATTTAAGGGACTTGAGGAAGCGTTGCTGACAGGAGAAGCACTGTTTGTTGCAAAACCGGATTCAGATGTAAGCTGGCTGAGTGCATATTATCAGAACCGGGGTAAGACAGTAGAACCCAAAGTGACAGATGAAGTGAAGACCGCGGACGGAGAAACAATATATTTGATATACCAACTACAGTAGCAGATAAAGACAATTTTGGAGGAAAATATGGAACAGGTAAGACAAGACCTCAGATTAGAGGGATCACAGATATATTTACGACCAATAACGGTGGAAGATACGGATATTGTACTGAAATGGAGAAATGATCCGCAGGTTGTGAAGAATTTTATCTACCGTAAGCCCATAAGCCGTGAGGAACACCTGAACTGGATTCATAATAAAGTGGAAAAAGGACTGGTAATACAGTTCATTGTGTGTGATAAAGAGAATGATAAGCCGTTGGGGTGCGTATATCTGCAGAATTTTGATACAGTCTGTAACAAGGCTGAATGGGGCATTTTCTTTGGCAATGAAGGAGCAAAAGGCAAGGGAATCGGAACACAGGCCGGTAAGCTTCTTATGCATTATGCTTTTCATGAGTTAAAACTCCATAAAGTCATGGGAAGAGTACTGGCGTACAATCAGGCAAGTATACGTGTCCATGAGAAGATGGGGGGGATACATGAAGCATATTTAAAAGATGAGCTTTATCTGGATGGTGAGTATGTGGATGAGATTTTCTTTGGGTTTACCAAAGAAAGTACAGATGCCGTATATGGGGAAGAAGATATAGCACATACAAAGGTCAGCTTTGTGATTCCCTGTTACCGCAGTGCTCGTACTATCGAAAGCGTAGTAGATGAAATCAGAGAGACTATGGAACAAATCCCTAAGTATGTATATGATATTGTTTTGGTAAATGACTGTTCACCAGATAATACATTTCAAGTAATCCAGCAGTTATGTAGCCAGTATGATAATATAACAGGTATTGATTTTGCAAAGAATTTTGGACAGCATGCAGCGCTTATGGCAGGGATTCGTAATGCAGACGGTGATATTGTAGTATGCCTGGATGACGATGGACAGACTCCGGCAAACGAAGTGGGAAAGCTTCTTGATGGATTGGAACAGGGACATGATGTTGTATATGCAAGCTATGGGGATAAGAAACATAGTGCTTTTCGCAATTTCGGCACATGGATGAATGATATTATGACCAGAGTTATGCTTGGAAAACCCAAGGAATTGCATGTAACAAGTTATTTTGCAGCAAAGAGATATATCGTGGATAGTATGTTACAGTATGAAAACAGTTATCCTTATGTAATTGGTCTTGTATTACGGGCTACAAAGAATATCATCAATGTACCGGTAAAACACAGGAGCCGTGAAGTGGGTAGTTCTGGGTATACGATGAAGAAGCTGCTCGGTCTCTGGTTCAACGGATTTACTGCGTTTTCCATTATTCCATTGCGGGTGGCTACTATGGCAGGCGCAGTTTTTGCTTGTGCGGGCTTTTTATATGGCATTTACACTGTAATCAAGAAGTTTGTGAATCCGGCAGTACCCATGGGCTTTAGTTCAACAATGTCTGCCATTGTATTTATTGGTGGTATGCTGATGTTGATGCTGGGACTGGTAGGAGAATATATAGGAAGAATCTACATCAGTATTAATCATTCTCCACAGTATGTGATCAGAGAGCGGGTAGGCAATGCGGAAGAAAAGCATACTGTACGCTAACGTTGTATTCATATTTTGATTGTGATATACTACGAGAAGCATAAGATAACCTATGTCAGAGAGGAGCAATAGATTGAAGCAACTGACCCACACATGGAATCCTAACTATATAAGAAGAAATACGGTTATTCAGATAGTTATCGTATCCCTTGCTTTTCTCATGCTGATCAGAGTCTGGCCATGCAATCTGGTAAAGACACATCATGTGTCAAAACAGAAGGCAGTTACGAACTACAAGGAATTATCCGGTGATCCTTTCACCAATTCAGATAAGAAGCTGCAGACAGTCACATTTATCGGAAATCATATTGAGCAGATAAAAATATATCTATCCTGTTCTTCCTATCAGGAGGGAGACAGGGTTTTATTCCGACTGTATAATGAAGAGTTCTCCTGCATATATGAACAGGACTATGCATGCAGCAGGATAGCCAGAGAACATATGCTTGTGGCAACACCGGATATGGATGTGGATTTGGAGCATTTATATTATTATGAGGTAATTGTACCGGAAGAAGTATCGGCAGTTCTTGAGATTGCGTATGCTGATAACAGTCTGTTGTCACAGGCGGAGAATGGAATCTTATATATTGATGGTATTATAAATGAAAGCAGCTCTCTGATTGCGGATTTCAGATATAGTAATAATCTGTCTGCTGTTGGGATGATTTTATGTGACCTGCTGATTATTTTATGTGCAGTATTGTGCTATGTGGGAATATTCTATATTCTGGACCGATTGGATGAATATCTGCCGGAGGTTATCCGTTATGGCAGATGGATTGCTACCGGATTTGGTGGTATGTTTGCGATTGTTGTATTTATTCTGGCAGTAATCCGTAATATATTCGGCGGTGAGGCAGCAGATCGTATTGTTTATATCATAGGAATATTGGTCGGACTTGGCTGGTATATGTGTGCAATATGGATACCAAGAGATCCAAGGAAGCCATCCAGGCTTGCTCTTGATGCACAGATATCCCTGATTTGGCGCAATTATATTCAGGTGGTATGTTTTGGATTTCTTTTCTATGCATTGTGTATGTATGTCAATGCAGACAGAGAGTATTATCATGATACGAATACAAGGTGGATGCTGATATTTCTGGGAATCGCTTTTTTAATGATTCGCTCAGAAAAGGAGCTACTTCATATCCCTGCGTATATATGGACAGGAGTTTCTGTAATAGGAGCAGGAATCTATTGTTTTAATTTTACTGATTCTCAGGAACAGTATCTTGCCAAGCTGACAGCTGCTGTTGTAGTCGTATGGGGTAATGTGATAATCAATGCGCTGATGCAGTATAAGAAGCAGATGTGGAAGAACATTCATAAGCCCTTTGCACTGCTCTGGCTTGTGTTTGCGGTGTTTATGGTCATAAACCGATATGGAAAAACATGGCCCTTTACAGCAACATTGCCATTTGCAGCATTATTGTTGTATAATCTGAGTACAGCACAGAAGAGCAGATTGTTGAAGAATTTTACGAATGGACTGATATTAAGCTTTGGGCTGGTGGTATTGTTCAGCCTGCACCACAGACCATACCATTACTGGATGCGCTATAGGTACAATATGATATTCCATACAGTAGCAAGTACGGGAATGTATCTTTCAACAGTATTTGCAGCGGTGATTGCAAAGCTTTTGTGCAAGTGGAGATATGATCAGTTTAGCTGGAAAAAATCAGTGGACGAACTGTTTATTCTGGGAGCAGTGAGTGCTTTTACATTATTCACCATGTCCAGAACAGCAATGCTAACGATGGCTGTTACATTTGTATGTGTTATGATACTGAGACAATGGGTATACAGGTTTCACATTCAAAGATTTGCAATGGAAATAGGGGTGTTATGCATAACTGTACTGCTGTCATTTCCGTTTGCATATTCGGTACTTAGAATGGTGCCGGCTGTTGTAAATGATCCCATTCGATATGATCTGGAACCACAGGATAGTTCATTTATGATTTATGAGGGTGATTCAGTTGATTCAGACAAATATATGAATGTTAAGCGTTTCTTTGATGTATTTCTGAATCGGTTTGATAATGGAGAAGCAAGAAATATACAGATACAACCATCTGAAAATGCATTGCTTGCATATATAGGAAGGGATAAGCTCCCGGTTGCAGTAAATGATTCTGAGGATAAATATGTTTTAGAGAGTACAGCGGATATATCCAATGGAAGATTTGAGATTTTCTTGGCGTATCTGGAACGACTGAATTTAGCAGGGCATGATAAAATGACAGCAGAGGGAACAGATTATGGACATGCCCATAATTCCTATATTCAGGTAGCATATGATTTTGGAATTATTGCAGGGGTTGTATTTTTAGTGCTTTGCGCTTATACTTTGATACAGTCAGTATTATTATTTAAGAAGCAAGGTAACAAATATGGTATATTTATTGTTCCATTTGCATTGATAGTAAATTTTGGATTTATGAGTGTAACGGAATGGGCATTTCACCCATGCATTCCAGCTGGGTTTTGCTTCCTTTTCGTACAGATGCTGCTTATGCAGGAGGGGAAAACGAATAAGGGTTAACGTGGAGATGAAACTATGAAAATATGGAATCGTTTCAATAGTCAGATAGTGCACAGAAGAATTGTGCTGATTATATTTGACATTATGACAGTATGTGTTTCAAGCATTATACCATTATGGCTTCGTTTTATTGACGAAGAGACAATCCCCGATGTTTATATAGGATCGGCATGGGATTTTTTATTGATCAATATCGTGATAACATTGATCATATTTTATTTATTTAAACTATATCAAAGCTTATGGGCATTTGCAGGACCAACGGAGGCACAGAACATTGTGGCTGCGTGCTTTTTGTGTGCAGTATTAAACTATGGTGGAATGAAGCTTCTGAGATTTCCGATTCCACGTAGTTATTTCTTTATGTATGCACTGGTATTGACTGCAATCACAACGTTTGGAAGATTTTCTTATCGTTTTATACGAAGTATCAAACACAAAGCCCAGAATAAGAAGAATGCATCCAAGGTCATGGTCATTGGCGCCGGAGAAGCCGGCAATACAGTGATCAAGGAGCTGGTAAACAGTACGTACTGTACCATGTCCGTGAAATGTATTATTGATGATAACTCTAACAAGTGGGGGCAGTTCATACAGGGAATTAAAATTGTAGGTGGCAGAGACAAAATTATAGAAAGTGCTGCTTTTTATGGTATTGATGAGATTATTATTGCGATTCCATCGGCTAATCGTGCAACTATGCGTGAACTGGTCGAGATCTGCAAGGAGACTAACTGCAAGCTGCGTACCCTGCCGGGAATCTATCAGCT
>ULKZ01003869.1_pt1 | contig 14938 bp, 12 predicted proteins | sample 1951231 | NCBI WGS metagenome assembly ULKZ01 (sample SAMEA4835508, study PRJEB28245) | human gut metagenome | biome: gut microbiome; material: fecal sample | place: Denmark | collected 2008
AGTTATAAAAAATCAGCCGATAGATGTATTGTGTGCAACAGGAGGCAGGGCAGACCATTTTCTCGGAAACATACATACCTTGAAAATTGCCATGGATGCCGGACTTCATGCGGAAATAATTGATGAAAACAACAGGATTTTTCTTATAGATAAAGAATATGAATTTGAAAAAGGTGTGGGAAAATATGTATCTTTCATCCCATTTTCAGGAGCTGTGAAGGGAATTACCCTTAAAGGCTTCCGCTACAATGTTGAAAAATTTACCCTTAATCCCGGCAGTACCAGATGCGTAAGTAATGAAGTATCAGAAAAAAAAGCAGCCATTCATATAGATGAAGGCTGCCTTATAGCTGTTATAGCATCAGACGTTAAATCTGAATAAAATTACATCTCCGTCTTTTACAACGTAATCCTTACCCTCAATTCCTACAAGTCCTTTTTCTTTGGCAGCGGCATAAGAACCACATTCAAGCAGATCTTTGTAGTATACAACTTCGGCTTTAATGAAACCACGTTCAAAATCACTGTGAATCTTTCCGGCAGCTCCGGGAGCTTTAGTTCCTTTCTTGATGGTCCATGCTCTTGTTTCTGTAGGACCGGCGGTAAGAAAACTTATAAGACCGAGGAGTTTATAACTTGCCTTGATTAATTTATCAAGTCCTGATTCCTTAAGACCGAGGTCTTCAAGAAACATCTTTTTCTCATCATCTTCAAGTTCTGAAATTTCTTCTTCAATCTGTGCACATACAACGAATACCTCACTTCCCTCGGAAGCGGCAAATTCCCTTACTTTTGCAACATTCTCATTACCTGCACCGTCATCCGCAAGGTCATCTTCGGAAACATTGGCAGCATATATAACAGGTTTGAATGTCAATAAGTCATATGTACTAAGAAGAGCTTTTTTGTCATCATCATCCGTGACAAAACTTCTGGCAGCCTTGCCGTCTTCAAGATGTGCTTTCAATTCTTCAAGAAGCTCAAGTTCTTTTGCAAGGGCTTTATCATTTCTTGCACCACGGGTAACTTTTGCAATTCTTCTGTCAATAATATCAATATCAGAAAAGATAAGTTCAAGATTAATTGTATCAATGTCCCTTAATGGGTCGATAGAGCCGTCAACGTGGACGATGTTGCTGTTTTCAAAACACCTTACCACATGGACGATAGCATCGGTTTCTCTTATATGTGAAAGGAACTGGTTACCAAGCCCCTCACCCTTTGAAGCTCCTTTTACAAGTCCTGCAATGTCAACAAATTCTATAACTGCGGGAACTATTTTTGCCGAATTATATAAATCAGATAATAACTGAAGCCTTTCGTCAGGTACTGAAACAACACCGACATTAGGGTCGATTGTACAGAACGGATAATTAGCCGATTCTGCACCTGCCTTTGTCAATGAATTAAAAAGTGTACTTTTACCTACGTTAGGCAATCCTACGATACCAAGTTTCATTTTCTAAAATCCTCCTTAAAATCTGATTATACCATATAATATGTCAAGTTGGAAACATAAAAATAGATTGATTAATTGATGACATTGGAATATACTTATAAAAAAATATAAGGAGAAATAAAATATGGGAGCAATAAGATTTCCTAATCTCGGATTTGAAATTGATTTGCCGACAGGTTTTTATATCGGCAGCTTTGAAATTAAATTTTACGGAATAATTCTTGCACTGGGACTTATCGCAGGTGCACTTCTCGCTTATCACGGAGCTAAAAAGACGGGCCAGAAGGTAGATGATTATATTGATTTTACTTTTTTTGCCGTAATCGGTGCGATAATATGCGCAAGAATATATTATGTGGCATTTGAATGGGATTACTATTCACACAATCTTAAGGAGATTTTTAATATCCGTGGCGGTGGAATTGCGATATATGGTGCAGTTATAGGTGGCGTAATCGTTCTCATTATATTCAGTAAAGTTAAAAAATTAAGCTTTTTTAAAATGGCTGATACCATTATTCCGGGACTTTTGATAGGCCAGATTATCGGAAGATGGGGTAATTTTGTAAACAGGGAAGCCTTCGGAGGATATACGGATAACATTTTTGCAATGCAGATACCTCTTAAAGACGTATCAGTAGGAACCATATCAGATAATATGCTTGTGGATGTGTTCGGAACCACTTATGTCCAGGTACATCCTACATTTCTTTATGAAAGTGTACTGAATCTTTTACTGCTGATACTGATACTGGTATTCAGGGACAAGAAAAAGTTCCAGGGAGAGACACTTTGCAGATATGGTGTTGGATACGGAATTATAAGATTCTTTGTGGAGGGCTTACGAACAGACCAGCTTCAGTTTCATAATGGAATCGCCGTTTCACAGATCGTTTCAATCGCAATAGCTGTAGTTGGACTTTTCTTCATCGTATTTATGCACATAAGATTAAGAAAAACCGAGGGCATATTTGACCCTACCCCTGAAAAGGCAGCAGCAGCGAAGACAGACACTGCAGAAGAATAAATCAATATATTGTAGTTAGCAAAATACCGTAGCGTATATGTTGTATACATATCGTTACGGTATTTTTTTGGGTAAAAATACCATATTCTACCACTCAAAAAAAACCGGTTTTTTAGGCAAAAATACTTGAAAAAATCCCTCAAAAGTAATAATATAGACTAAAACGTGGTAGAAAGTAGTTACTATGTGTTAGAAAGTGGTAGATTTGCAGAATTAATCCTTTGAAAAATACCGGACGGAAAGGGGTGATAACATGTTCAAAGGTGAATATAATCACTCAATTGACAGTAAAGGACGTGTTATCGTACCGGCTAAGTTCAGGGAACAGTTAGGAGAATCTTTTGTTGTTACAAAAGGTCTTGACGGATGTTTATTCGGATTTCCGAATGACAGCTGGCAGGAATTTGAGAACAAGCTCTCATCACTTTCCACAAGCAACATGGAATCAAGAAAACTTGTAAGATTCTTTACCGCAGGGGCAGCCGACTGTGAAATTGATAAACAGGGAAGAGCTCTTATACCCGGCGTATTAAGGGATTTTGCAGGACTTGATAAGGACGTAGTAATAATAGGCGTAGCAAAACGTATTGAGTTCTGGAGTAAGGATAAGTGGAACAATCTTACCGATGAATGCGACAGCAATATGGATGAAATAGCTGCTAACCTTGACGCACTTGGAGTTTCGCTTTAGGCGGACACTTTAGAAGGGGGTCACAATGGAATTTTCACATAAATCAGTTCTTTTGAACGAGTGTATAGAAAATCTTAATATTAAACCCGATGGGATTTATGTTGACGGAACCCTCGGGGGAGCAGGTCATTCTTACCATATATGCGAGAGACTTTCAAAAAAAGGACGTCTAATCGGCATTGACCAGGATGAGGATGCGATACGTGCCGCCACCACAAGACTTGAGCCATTTAAGGACAGGGTGACAATTGTTAAGGATAATTACAGTAACATTAAGAATGTACTTGTCTCACTTGGCATAGATAAAGTTGACGGTATTCTTTTGGATATCGGGGTCTCTTCTTACCAGCTTGATAATGCTGAACGTGGATTTACATATAAAGAAGAGGATGCACCTCTTGATATGAGAATGGACAGGCAGTCAGGCATAACAGCACAGGACGTTGTGAATAATTACAGCGAAATGGAACTTTTCAGGGTTATAAGGGACTACGGCGAAGAACAGTTTGCAAAAAATATTGCCAAACACATATGTATAGAAAGAAACAAATCAAGAATTACCACAACAGGACGCCTTACCGAAATAATCAAGGCGGCGATACCGATGAAATTCAGGGTTAACGGAGGACATCCGGCGAAAAAGACATTTCAGGCGATAAGAATAGAAGTGAACAGGGAACTTTATGTTCTGGAAGAATCCATAGATACTATGATTGATCTGCTGAATGATAAAGGAAGGTTATGTATTATTACATTTCATTCTCTTGAGGACAGAATTGTTAAGAATAAATTCAGGGACAATGTTAATACATGTACATGCCCTCCGGATTTCCCGGTGTGTGTATGCGGCAACAGACCTAAAGGAGTAATAATCACAAGAAAACCGATTGTTCCAACGGATGAAGAAATTGAAATTAATAAAAGAGCCAAAAGCTCAAAATTAAGGGTATTTGAAAGGGTTATTTAGTTATGAACAGAAATTTTTATATAAACGGCAGCGCAGCGCCGGCAAGAATTATAGATGAACCGGTAAGAAATCCAAGAAGAACGGCACCTCTTACCAAAGAACAGATAAGAAAAAGACAGGTGGACAGATATGCCGAAGCAAACAGGGAAAGAGCAGTCAGATTCGGCAGACTCTATACATTATTTATTGCTGTAGCAGTAGCAGTGACGATGGCTGCCAGTGTTGGTTTTATTAAAGAATATAACAGAAATACAGCCAACAATAACAAAATAAAGACTTTAAGCGAACAGCTTTCAAAGGCAAAGGAAGCCAACGATTTAAAGAAACTTACTATAGACACATCTATAGATTTTGACTATATATATAAGACAGCAACTGAGGAACTTGGTATGGTGCATGCGGGTAAGAATCAGATTGTAGAATATAAAAGCGGTGAAAGCGAATATGTTATTCAATACAAAAAAGATATTACCAAAGGAGAATAGTGCTAAGGAGCAGCAATGTCAGTAAAAAAAGAACCGAAAAGCAAGAAATTTACAAATAAAATGAAAAAAAAGCTTTTAGTTATTTTCCTGCTTGCGGGAATTGTGCTTTTGGGACTTTCGTATGCTTTAATCAGGCTTAATCTGAGTAAAGGAAAAAGCTATTCAAAGGCAGTATACAATAACTATGGCTATGACAGCAGGGCTATTGCGGCAAGAAGAGGTGACATAACAGACCGTAACGGAACCATTCTTGCGTATTCCACAAGAGTATATAATCTCATAATAGATTCAAAAGTTATGCTGTCATCTGACGGAAAATACAGACAGTCAACGGTAGATGCATTAGCAGAATATTTTCCGAACCTTGATATGGATAAGTTAAATGAGTTTCTTGATGAAAATGCACAAAAAGAAAATAAAAATGCTTACAAAAAATTTCTTGAAGAGTTGACGGAGGATGAGATTAGCGGATTTAAGACAGCAATGTCTGAATCTGACAATATAAAAGGTGTATGGTTTGAAGAAGAATATAAAAGGACATATCCTTTTAAGTCACTTGCGGCAGATCTTATAGGATTTGCGAGCAACGGTGGAAGCGGGGAAATCGGAATTGAGCAGTCATATAATTCATATCTTTCGGGAACTGATGGGAGAATATACGGATATATAAATGACAGCTCATATAAGTCACAGGTTATATCCGCTGAAAACGGAAATACGATAGTATCCACGATTGATTACAGTATCCAGAATATAATAGAAAATTCAATTAAATCTTTTAATGATGAATATGGTTCATTGTCAACAACAGTAGTTGTTATGAATCCCAAAAACGGGGAAGTTCTCGGAATGGCGGATTATCCTACTTTTGACCTGAATAATCCAAGGGATGTTTCATCAATGTATACGGATGAAGAACTTGATGCCATGGAAGAAGATAAAAGAGTTGAAGCTTATTATTCATTATGGAAAAACAATGCCGTCAGTAAAATATATGAACCGGGTTCGGTTTTTAAAACTTTTACCGTTAGTGAACTTATTGAAGAAAATCTTATAAAACTTACGGATGTAGTAAAATGTGACGGATACGGTGTGTATGACAGTACGAAAATTCTTTGCAACGGCGGTGAGGGACATGGAGATGTTACTCCTACCTGGGCACTTTGCAGGTCCTGTAATGACGCACTTATGCAATATGGTGAAATGTTAGGCAAAGATACGTTTAACAGATATCTTCATATATATAAATTCGGACAAAAGACAGATATTGATATACCTTCTGAAGAAGCCGGACTTCTTATATCAGAAAGCGGAATGATGGATGTAGACCTTGCAACCAATTCATTTGGACAAAATTTAAGTGTTAATATGATTCAGATGATGGCAGCTTTTTCATCTGTAATTAACGGAGGAAAGTATTACAAGCCTCATGTTGTCAAAGAAATAAGAGACAGCCAGGGAGAACTTGTTGAAACAATTAATCCTGTACTTGTGACAGAAACAGTTTCTGAAGAAACCTCTGCGGTTATGCGTTCAATGTTAAGAGCTGTAGTTGATTACGGAACTGCGGGTTATGTATATATGGACGGATATTCAATCGGTGGAAAAACCGGCGCGGCTGAAAAAATACCGAGAGATAAAAAAAGCTATGTGGTATCTTTTATGGGATTTGCTCCTGCAGAAGACCCGGAGGTACTTGTATATGTAATAATTGATACTCCTGATTGTGAAGAGTATGATACATCATGGTCGGCACAGATGGTTGCGGCAGATATAATGCATAAACTTGTTCCCTATCTTGGAATACCTGCAGATAATCCTGATTACGAAAGAGATGTATATATTGATGCCAAGACTCTTAAACCTGTAGTAAAAAGACCATCATCTGTTGATGTGGATGAAGTTAAGCCTGACGGAGGAGCTAATCTTCCTGATGAGGAAGAGTCCGCATCAAAAGAGGACGGACAGGAAGAAAAATCATCAGAAAATGAGAAACCTGATGAGAATGAATCCCCGCCTGAGGAAAGTACTCCCGGCTAGGCACATTATGGTGCATAAAGTTAAAACTTCCATAATAAAATAATATTATGAAAGTATTAAAAAAACATAGAACAAAAATTAAATTTATCGCATACGCCGTTTTCCTTATGATGTCGGGACTGATAGGGAGAATGACGTATGTTGTTGTATTCAGAGGTGAAGAGCTTACGGTAAAAGCAACTGAGCTTCATGAAAGAGAAAGAGCAATAAAAGCAGGGCGGGGAAGGATAATCAGTTCTGACGGAACGGTGCTTGCCACTAACGAGACAGTATGTACCGTGTCGGTTATCCATTCACAGATAAAAGACCCTGAAAGAGTAATAAGTATTCTTTCGGAAGAACTTGATATGGATGAGGAAAAGGTAAGAAAATATGTAGAAAAATTTTCATCCATGGAAAAGATTAAATCAAATGTGCCAAAAGAAACAGGAGATGCCATAAGAAGTTATGAACTTGCAGGTGTTAAGGTTGATGAGGACAGCAAAAGAATTTACCCTTATTCAGAGCTCGCCTCAAAAATCCTCGGTTTTACCGGAGCCGATAATCAGGGAATACTGGGATTGGAGATAGAATATGATGATGTTCTGAAGGGAACAAACGGACAGATACTTACGTTGACTGATGCATCAGGCGTAGAAATAGAAGAAAAAGAAGTAAAAAGAGTTGAGCCTGTTGCAGGTGATGATTTATATATAAGTATAGATTATAACATCCAGTCTTATGCTACCCAGCTTGCAAGAACTGCATATTATTCCAATCAGGCAAAGTCGGTCAGCATAATTGTCATGGAGCCTGATAATGGTGAAATGTTAGCAATGGTAAATTATCCCGAATATAATCTTAATGACCCATTTACCGATGGGACGATGGAAGAGATGAACCGGATATGGCGAAATACCATTATTAATGATACTTACGAACCGGGTTCTACATTTAAAGTTATAACTGCAACTGCTGCACTTGACAGCGGAAGCGTTACACTTAATAATCATTATTCCTGCAGCGGCAGGATTCATGTGGCGGACCGCTTTGTAAGATGTGCCAACGCAAGAGGACATGGTGCACAGACATTTGCGCAAAGTCTCCAGAATTCCTGTAATCCTGCATTTATCACCTGGGGACTTATGACAGGAAAAGATAATATGGTAAAATATATGGAAAGTCTTGGTTTATACAGTAAAACCGGTGTGGACCTTCCGGGAGAGGCAGGCTCCATCATACACAAGACAGAGAATATTAAAGAGCTTGACCTTGCAATAATGTCTTTTGGACAGTCGTTCCAGATTACTCCGCTGCAGCTGTTAAGAGCGGTAAGCGCAGTGGTTAATGGCGGTAAACTTGTTACACCCCACTTCGGGGTAAAAAAAATAGATACGGAAGGTAATATTTCGGTATTGGAATATGAGGAAAGCGGTACTATAATAAAACAGTCAACCACCGAAACAATGCGTGGACTCTTAAAGAATGTTGTTGAGCTTGGAGGCGGGCTTAACTGCAAAATCGAAGGATATTCGATTGCGGGCAAGACGGCAACCTCTGAAAAACTTCCGCGAGGCAACGGTAAATACATTGCCAGCTTTATAGGAATCGCGCCGGCAGAGAATCCTCAGGTAATAGCAATGTGCATTATAGACGAACCTGTGGGAATGCATTATGGTGGCGTAATTGCCGCACCGGTGGTAAAATCATTATTTGAGAATATACTTCCATACCTTGGAATAGAGAAAGGACAGATGTAAGATGGATTTAACAGATAAGAAAGTAGTTGTAGTAGGAACGGGAGTAAGCGGAATGGGAGCGATAAAGCTTCTTTCAGAGACTTCTGCCGATATAACTTTATATGACGGCAATGATAAAGCAGACAGGGACGAAATCCTTAAAAAGATTCCTGATGATTGTGATTTAAGACTTATAATCGGTGAGATGCCTGACGAAGTTGTCAAAGAGACAGATTTACTTGTAATAAGCCCCGGAGTTCCTATAGACAGTGATATTGTTAAATTATTTGAAAAAGAAAATGTTCCGGTATGGGGAGAAATAGAACTTGCTTATAACTTTGAGAAGGGAACTGTTTTTGCAATTACCGGAACTAACGGAAAGACCACTACCACAACACTTGTAGGTGAGATAATGAAAAAATATAACAATCAGACATTTGTTGTAGGAAATATAGGCAATTCGTATACAAGTGAAGTTCTTAAGACAACTAAGGACAGCTATACCGTTGCGGAAATCAGCAGCTTCCAGCTTGAGACAATCAGGGAATTCGCACCTAAAGGAAGTGCAATTCTTAATATAACGCCGGATCACCTTAACAGACACTATACAATGGAAAATTATGCAGCGGTGAAAGAATCAATTACAAAGAACCAGTGGAAAGTCAGGGAGGATGATTACTGCGTTCTTAATTATGATGATAAGGTACTCAGGGAATTTGGTAAAACAATAAAGAACCCTGTATATTTTTCAAGAAAAGAAAAACCTTCCAAGGGAGCATATCTTGACGGCAGAATTATAAGATATTTTGACGGTAAAGATGATTATGAAGTGATGTCGGTAGATGACATGCATCTTTTCGGCAACCATAATTATGAAAATGTCATGGCGGCTATTGCAATGACAATAGAAGCAGGAGTACCTCTTAATATTATCATAAATGTTATTAAAGATTTTATGGGTGTTGAACACAGAATTGAATATGTAAGAGACAAAAACGGCGTAAGATATTATAATGATTCAAAAGGAACTAACCCTGACTCATCAATTAAAGCACTTGAAGCAATGTCAAGACCGACAATACTTATAGCCGGAGGATATGACAAACATTCGGAATTTGATGAATTTATTGAAGCATTTGATAATAAAGTAAAATTAATGGTATTGCTTGGACAGACGGCAGACAAGATAGAAGAAACCGCTGTCAGACACGGGTTTACCAATATTATAAAAACAGACAGCCTTGAAAAAGCGGTAAAGATATGTGCAGAAAATGCAGTATCGGGAGATGTAGTATTGCTCTCACCTGCCTGTGCAAGCTGGGGTATGTTTAAAAATTATGAAGAAAGAGGAAAACTCTTTAAAGAATATGTCAACAGTTTATAAAATTATGGGGAGATGGACTTATGAAAAAGCCTGAATTGACCAAAAAAGGACAGTTTTTTGACTACAGTACCTTGATAATTGTATTTGTGCTTCTGGCTTTCGGACTTGTAATGATTTACAGTACGAGTTCGTACAGTGCAGCAGCTACATATGGAGATTCTGCATTTTATTTTAAGAAGCAGCTTATGGCAACACTTCTTGGACTTGCAGCCATGATGATTATGTCATTTGTACCATATCAGAAGATATACAGATTTGCCGTCCCTGTTTATGTGATTACGATTTTGACCGTTTTCCTTGTAAAAACAGGTCTTGGCCTTGATGTAAAAGGTGCGACAAGATGGGTTAAAATAGGTCCGTTATCTTTCCAGCCGGCAGAAGCGGTCAAATTGGGAACTATAATTATACTTGCGGCATTTGCGTCTTTCAGCGGTAAATACATGGCAAAAATGAGACAGAATATTTTTTTTCTGATAATAGCACTGATACCGGCATTACTGTTGTTTGTTATAACCAACAACCTGAGCTCTGCAATAATCGTGGTTGGAATTGCCTATATTATGCTTATTGTATCTAATCCGAGACCGAGGTGGATATACATTGTAAGTGTAATCGGCATTGTGGCTGTGACAGCACTTCTTGTATATGTGTTTAACAACCTTGATCCCACATCTGATTCTAATTTCCGTTTTAAGAGACTTTTTGCATGGCGTGACCCTGAGCATTTTGCATCAGAGACGGGTTACCAGACAATACAGGCTATGTATGCCATCGGTTCAGGTGGTTTCTTCGGAAAAGGACTTGGCAACAGTATCCAGAAGCTTGGATTTATTCCGGAAGCCCATAATGATATGATTTTTTCCATTGTATGTGAAGAACTTGGATTATTCGGCGCAATCTGTATCATAATACTTTTTATACTTCTTATATATCGTTTTATGGTGGTTGCCAATAATGCACCGGATCTGTTTGGCTCATTGCTTGTAGTAGGCGTGCTTGCACATATAGGCATCCAGGTAATTCTTAATATAGCGGTTGTAACTAATACGATACCGAATACCGGTATTTCCTTGCCTTTTATAAGTTACGGAGGAACTTCCGTATGTTTTCTGCTTGTGGAGATAGGAATTGTATTAAATGTCTCAAGACAGATAAGAGTTCCTGTATATACAACCAATAACAGACGTGGTGAATAATATGAGAAGACGTAGAAAGAGAAAAAAATGGTGGATTCCCATAATAATCCTTTTAGCTTTTGCAGCAGGAATTTTCTTTTACGGGAAAAAATATTTCCGTATAAAAGAAATTAATATTTCAGGAAGCGATAAGTATACATACGAAGAACTTTATAATTATATTTTCAAGGACCGTAATGACAAAAATATGATTTTGTTTAAATACACGGATAAGAAAGCCCCAAAGCCGGAAATTCCCTTTATTGCCAAAACAGTAATAGATATTAAGTGGCCTTCTACCATTAATATAACGGTTTACGAAAAAAGCATAATAGGGTATGTGTATTACTATGGTTCATACATGTACTTCGACAAAGACGGTACGGTGGTGGAAAGCTCATACGAACTTCTTGATGGAATACCTGAAATCAAGGGACTCACTTACAATCATATAGTTCTTAATGAGAAACTGGATGTTAATGTTCCGGAAGTGTTCGGGGCTATAATGGATTTAAAACAATATCTTGACAAGTATAATATCGATATTGATGAAATTGATGTGGATGATGAGCTTCAGCTTTCAGTTAAAATAGGGAACATAAAAGTCCTTCTTGGCAATGACAGCGTTATGTTAAGTGAAAAAATCTATGAACTAAGCTGTATGATTCCAAAATTTGGAGATAAAAGCGGTACTCTTGATATGAGAGAGTATTCAAGGGACAGTAAATATGTAATTTTAATGGAAGATAAGCAATAAACAAAGTAATAAAAAATACAATTTTATATTGATATTTTTTGAAAAAAATACTATATTATTATTATGTTGGTTTAGAGGAGGATAGGACCTTGTTAGAAATAGTGACTAATGAGACTAATACAGCAGCAAGAATAATCGTTGTTGGTGTTGGCGGCGCAGGTAATAATGCCGTTAATAGAATGATAGAAGAGAAAATTGTAGGCGTTGAATTTGTAGGCGTTAATACAGATAAGCAGGTGCTTAAGCTTTGTAATTCACCTGTTGTAATCCAGATTGGTGAGAAGCTTACCAAGGGTCTTGGCGCAGGAGCCAAGCCGGAAGTTGGTGAGAAGGCAGCCGAAGAAAGCTATGAAGAACTTACAGAAGCACTCAAGGGAGCAGATATGGTATTTGTTACCTGTGGAATGGGTGGCGGAACCGGAACAGGTGCAGCACCTATTGTTGCCAAGATTGCTAAGGATATGGGTATCCTTACTGTAGGCGTTGTTACTAAGCCATTTAAGTTTGAAGCCAAGACAAGAATGACTAATGCTTTGGCAGGAATTGAGAAACTGAAGGAGAATGTTGATACATTAATTGTTATTCCTAATGACAGACTCCTTGATATAATTGACAAGAAGACGACTTTGCCTGATGCCCTTAAGAAGGCTGATGAAGTTTTGCAGCAGGCAGTACAGGGAATTACAGACCTTATTAATGTTCCCGGTCTTATTAATCTTGACTTCGCAGATGTCCAGACTGTAATGAAGGATAAGGGTATTGCCCATATCGGTATAGGACAGGCTACGGGGGATGATAAGGCTATTGAAGCTGTTAAGATGGCAGTTGCCAGCCCACTTCTTGAGACTACTATTGAAGGTGCTTCACATGTTATCATCAATGTAAGCGGTGATATCGGACTTATGGAAGCCAGTGAAGCAGCAGATTACATACAGGAACTTGCAGGCGAGACAGCCAATATTATTTTTGGTGCTAAGTATGATGACTCAATGCCTGACCAGGTTACAATTACAGTTATCGCTACAGGCCTTGACGAGGAGGTTGTTCCAAGTCCGGCTAAGGCAATGGCAGGGGTTAACTATACACCTTCAACACCTGTGAGACCGGCTTCAACACCATCTTACCGTCCTGTTACATCAGGTACTGATACAGCAAGACGTGAGATTCCGGGACTTACAAGACCGGGCAAGGTTGAACCTACTGTAGAGGAGAAGGAAATTAAGATTCCTAACTTCCTTACAAGCAGAAGAAATAAATAGTTGTAATGAATATACTTCCCCCGGAGTTATTTCCGGGGGACTTCTTATAAGTAAGAACAGTAGTTCGGAAAATTTATTTGACATTAAAACAGCTGAATGTTAATATACTATTAGAAAGTGCTACCGATAGACGGTTAGCCTTGAAAACAATGTGATTAAAAATAACCGCTATAGTTTAGCAGACTGGGCGGTTATTTTTGTGTCTATTTATTGCTCTTAGAACCAACGGTATAACCAAGAGCAAAGCAAGTAATGCACAAGCTAAAACTCTTGTGGAGAAGGCTAACCGCTTTAAATGAAAAACTAAATTCCTGTTGTGGACTATCCCGGTAAATATGCGGGATTAAATTCCACTTTGCACCTTAACAATTTCATATATTTGTCTTATAAGAACCTATAAGCACCAAGTCCTGATATTTTTGCACATACTAAATGGGCATCTGAAAATAGTGTGCAAGACCATGCATATTAAATGTATTGACGTTACACTACAATTTGTGTAGTATATTCTGGGAGGTATAATTATGAGCAAATCAACATCGATAAGTATTCGTATAGATGAAGACGAATTGGAAAAGTTAAAAATTGCAGCGAAACTGGAATCATATTCTTCATATAGTGAGTTTATTAGAAGAACAGCATTGCTTGAGGCTACAAGAATAATTAAAGAGAATAATGATAAGAACACCTCGACTTCTGAATAAAGGAGGGTGCTTTTTGGAAAAGAGCATTCATAGCAGGATTGAAAAGGATGAACAGTATGCGGAACTAGCTGCGTTGTTTAAGACTTTGGCAGATGAAACGCAATTAAGAATAATGTTCGCTATTTCAGAAAAAGAATTGTGTGTTTAGGAATTAACAGTAGTATTAAATGTATCATCATTGGTGTCATATCAGATGAAAACTTTGAAATCTATGAAATTAGTAAAACAACGATGAGAAGGTAAAAATGTATACTATTCTCTTGATAATGAACATGTATTGCAAATTCTTGAGATTGCTTTAGAATACAGAAAACATAATTAATCGGAGGAATTTATAATGGCAAATACAAGTACATATAAAGGTATTTATGCTATGCACAAATACTGGGGTAAAAAGCCTTTTAATGAAATATCAAAATTTATAGAACAGTACTCTGCACCAGAGGAAACAGTGATGGATTGTTTCTGTGGATCGGGAGTTACTTTGATAGAGGCTGTTAAAGCAGGAAGGAAGGCGGTTGGAGTTGACTTAAATCCTATTGCAATTAAATTAGCCAATGTGTCAATGACTGCTGTTGATGTAGATGTGATTAATGCTACATTTAAAGCAATAAAGAAGAAATTACAGAAGACAATTAATAGTTTGTATGAGATGGAGTATGAAGGACAGCCAACGATGGTTACTCATACGATATGGAAAAATGGAGAACCTATAGAAGTGTGGTATTGCACAGATAGGGATAAGAAAAAAATTAGAATTGGTAATGATATGGATATAAAAATGTGCAATGAACCTGCGATTGAACCTAAATGGTATCCAGAAAGCATTATGTATGAGAACTCACGAATTAATGTTGGTAAAGAGCAGAAAGTATCAGACTTATTCACTCCAAGAGCATTAGTTGGATTATCACTGATATGTGATGAGATAAAAAAAATTGAGAACGATAAACTAAGAGCGGTATTTGAACTTACATTGTCTGGAACTTTATCTCAAGCTAGCAATTTGGTATTTGTAATCAGAGGAAGAAAGAAGAATGAGGGAGAGTCATCAAAAGCAGAAGTAGGTAGCTGGGTTATTGGATATTGGGTTCCTGAAGAACATTTTGAAATAAATGTGTGGAACTGTTTTGAAAATCGTTATAAAAGAATACTAAAGGGAGAGCAAGAGATATACGATTTATTTTCGGATAAAACAGATGATTATATGAACAATCATTTGAATTTGATAAATGGTTCTGCAACTGCGATTCCTATTAATGACAACTCAAT